>ERZ857745.117-NODE-117-length-117564-cov-107.464815_pt1 | contig 117564 bp, 154 predicted proteins | sample MGYA00519699_ERZ857745 | MGnify/ENA primary metagenome ERZ857745 (study PRJEB31778, sample SAMEA3449357) | human gut metagenome | biome: human gut; feature: human-associated habitat; material: faeces | place: United Kingdom | collected 2010/2012 ... | reverse complement strand
AATCATTTTTACCATGGTTATCTTCTGCACCAGTTGATGTGTTTTTATTATCCCATGAATATGTTCCTATTTGACTACCTCTTATTAGTTTTACTTTACCTTTAAATACTCCAATTATTCGCCATGTTTCACATGTTGATGATGATTGATTTGAATAATCTGAACAATTGAAATATATATAGTTATTTGGAGATGCTCCATAATATCTGATATTATTTCCTACATCTTTCATAAGACTATGGGTTGTATCATATTGATATGTTATGCTGTTATTTGTTACTGGTGTTTTTGTGGCAGCATTATATAAATTAGTTATTTGAGTAGCTAAAGTTGGTAATTCTCCTTGGGTAACTGTTGCTTCAATAGATGTTTTAAAATTAGTAGAATTTGAACCAATATCATTATTAGCTTTATCTCCATCAATATAGAAAATTACTAAATATGCTAGTGTTGTATCTTTAGATAGTTGGGCTTCTTTTAATTTGATTGTACCCGTACTGGTAATAGAACCTGTTGTTACTATATCAAATGTTTTACCATTTAAAGCTGAAGTATTAATGGTAGTATAGGTGCTTGGATTGTATGAAGCAAGAACATATTTTAAGGCTCCTGTACTATTTCCTGATGAAGTAAATCCTGAATTTAGGGTTGTTGTTTTTAGATTTATAGTTAGATAGCCATCTAATGTACAACTACTTTTTAGTTTAGCAGTTATATTAGTTACTACCATACCTGTTCTTATTGTTATTTGATTGCTATTTACTACTTGACTTTTATCTAGTAATAATAAATCACTACCTGTAATATTGGATCCTTTTACTGAATCTACTTCTAGACATTCAGAAGTACCTGTGATAGTTATATTACTACTACGCCAGCTTAAAATAGCATATGTTAGGCCTGATATTAATAGTATAAATAATATTATTCCTAATACTACTCCATATATTTTTATTTTCTTATTTTCCATATGATATTCACCTTCCATATTCTCTATATAAAGTATATCATTTGTTAAAATATTAGTCAAATAAAAAAACTTAATTTCTGAAAAGAAATTAAGTATTATTTAATATCATTTATATTTATTGTATATATTTCTTCATTATTTACTAAGAAAGATACTGATTCTAAGTTATCATATACATTATTCATAGATAAACTTATGGTATATATTACTTCTTCTAAAATATTCTTTTTATCTAGATCATTTAATAATAATTCATTAAAATTTAATTTTAATTTATTATTATCTAGTTCATAATCATTTAATACTGTATTAGCATTTAAATAACTCATTAAATTAGTTTGGTATATAGGACTACTTCCTAATTCTTTAATTATTATTTTTACTACATCACTATCTTTGCTATTTATATATTTTGTTACTGGTACATAGTATTTAGTATCATTATAAGTACTTGTATAATATGTTGTATATGATAATATATCATTTAAGTTAGATAAATCATAACTTTTATTTATACCATAACTTTTATCTAATACTGTTGGTACATTTGTTTTACTATTGGGTAATTTATTTAGTACTTCTCCTTCTACTTTTATTATTACTTTATCTATACCATCTATACTTGTTAAAGTATAAATGATTGATTCGATCATTTTATCTTCATCTTTATCATTTACTTCTAGTAATTCTTTAGAAAAATTTATTGTTAAGATATTTTCTTGTAAATTTATATCTTTTATTGTTACATCTGGTGGTATTATACTTCTAAAACCATTTGGTATAATGTTATTTTTAGTACCTCCTACTACTAGGCCTTCTAATAAGTCTTTAGCTAAATCTACTCCTTCACATTTACATGTGGGTATAGTTGTTCTAGCTACATAGTCATTACTATCTACTAAATATATTGTACTTTCTACGTTATTATAATTATACTCTATACTATTATTTTTTAAATCTATATCCTTTCTATTACTTGGTATTAAATATATTACTAATAGTAAGATAATAGCAGTAGTAGATACTATTATTTTTTTTATAGACATTTTCTTTAACATGTTATCACCACTAAAATATATGTTTTTAATTTATATTTTATACAAAAAAGAAGCTACTTATTTAGCTTCTACGATTAACTTAATAGCGGTTCTTTCTTCTCCATCTATATTTATATCAATAAAGGCTGGAGTACATACTAAATTCTTTCCTGATGGAGCAACAAAGCCTCTTGCTATAGCTACTCCTTTTATAGCTTGATTAAGTGCTCCTGCTCCTATTGCTTGTACTTCTACTACTCCTTTTTCTCTAAATACATTAGCAAGAGCTCCTGCTACTTTATTAGGCTCCGACTTTGATGAAACTTTAATTGTTTCCATAATTATTTTATCATTCCTTTCTACATTAAAATATATGTTTATAAAAGAAATAAATAACAAAAAATAGTAGCTTAAATTTCGCTACTATTCTTCTTTTTATATAATATATATGCTAATAATGATAATACTACTAATACTATAAAGCATACTATTCTAAAGGTACTATTTATTCCTCTTTTTATTGGTTTAGTATATGGAGTATCCTTATCTACTACTAATTCTATATCGGTAGTATTTTTATCAATAGTCCATATATAAGTATTATCTTTTATTTTATCAGCGTTATTTGATGCTACTTTTAAATTACTTGTTACTGCTATATTTATTTTTTTACTATATAAGCAGTAGAAGTTTCCACTTAATCTTATACTATAATAATTATCTAACTGTTCTATTTCATGGTTTTCAAAGCAGGTATTTATTATTGTTGAATTTATAAAATCTTCCATAGTATAATTATAACTAAATGTATAATCTATATTATTACCATTATCTTTTAATGATTTTTGATAAATTTCTTCTTTATTATAAATTGGTTTTTGTTCTTCATTAATAATAGAATATATAGTACTTATATCGGTTGCTTTGCTATTTTGCTTACTTTCTTCTTTAGTTACTGTACCTGTTATTTTTTCTTTTAATATATTATCATCTATTTCTAAATTATAATTTACTGTACATCCTGTTAAAAGTAATATACTTAATAACATTATTATTTTCTTTTTCACTAGCCATCACCTCTATTTATACCAAGAACCATAAGCTACTATTTCATCTGAGTTTATATTTCTTGTTCTTTCTCTTACTAAACCTGGTTCTCCAGTATTACCTTCAATTGTATAAACATTACTACTATCTGAAGATGTTACTATTCCTACATGGTCAGAGCACTTTCTTACTTTATCCCATTTTCCATAGCTGCTTCGACATTCTCCATTAGTCCACTGATAAAAAATGATGTCTCCTGCTTTTGGTGTATAACTTCCTCCATAAGCTTTAGAATACTCAAATGTTATATTACTATTTGCTCCACTTCTGAAAGCAGGCCACATGCCACTAGCACTATTATCATTTATTGGTCCGGCTGCATTGATATAACTATATAGTGTTTGTCCTTGAACAGATACTTGTTTTAATGCCCAAGTAGTAAATTGAGCACACCAAGCATCAGTAGAAAAACCATACTTTTTATCATCATTATTATTTCCTAATTGTCCACTTAGAACTGTTACTAAACCTTGAGCTACTATTTTTGAACCTTTATTCTCAAAAGTTATTTTGTTATCATTTGATTTATTTTCTTCATTTTCTAGTAATTTGTCAAAATAAGAAAAATCACCACTTTGAATGTTTTTTATACACTCTTTATAAGCAACACCAATACTTGCTTCACTTAATAAGTTCATAAATACATTTACTATCCATGGTATGCAAAATACTATCATAGCATTAATTATTCTTTGTACTACTATTTTAGAATTTTTTACTGCTTTTTCTTCACCACTTATTACTACTTTACTAAAATCTATTAATATCATTACTATTAATCCTATTGGTAATAATGTAAAGACTAAATCTATTAATAACTTTCCAAAATATATTATTCTTAAAATTCCTGGATGCTGACAGGCATCAAGTAAAATATACATATAAATCACTCACTTTTCTATATTTAGTATACATTATTTTTTTGTTTTAGGCAAGAAAAAAAGAGAAATCTAATGTTTCTCTATATGAATTAATCCTTCGTATACTTCTTCTAATGCTCTACCTATGTTTTTTTGACATTTATAGTCTTTAATAGGCATTTGATAATATCCTGTTTTAGTCATTTGCTTAGCTCTATCTGATACTACATAAACTAAAGCATACTTTGAATCTACAATATTTAATATTTTATCAATTGAAGGATAAATCACTATTATCACACTCCCTTATGATATAAGAATATAACATATTAATTATAAATGCAATAGTCTTTACATAAATTTTACAAAACATTTGCTTTGTTATAACCTATTTTTTTCTTTTTTGTTTTACTTTTTTCTATTAGTCTTCTATTTTCTAATGTTGTTTCCACTATATCTATAATTTTATTTATTTTTCTAGATACATATGCTTGTGATATATTGGTTTTTTTTGCTATTTCTTTTTGACTTAATAAACTTTTAAAATATAATTCATATATGTATCTATCTTTTTCGTTTAATTTACTTATAATATCTCTAATATTAAATACTATTTCATTATATAAGTATTCTTCTTCTATATTTATATTATCACTTATAACATCTGCATAAGATATATCTTCATATATTATATCTTCTAAATTAATATTAGCTAAACTTTTATTTTTTTTTACTCCTTGTAATATTTCGTTATCAATACATTTTAAAGCATAAGTAGAAAATGTATATCCTTTTTCTTTATCATAATTATCAATTGCTTTTATTAAGCCAAGTATTCCTATTGATATTATGTCTTCTTTTTCTATAGGTAAGCTACTAAATTTTCTATTATATTGATAGTGGACTAATTTTAAATTATTTAATATTAAGTTATTTCTTTTTTCTATATCCATGTGAGCCTCCAAAATTAAAGGCAGTACCATTCTCGATACTGCATTATATTTTATTAACTATTTATAATATTATGACATCTATCGCAGATATCACCATTTAAGTGATCAACATAGTTCCAGCATCTATTACATTTTTCACCAGTACTCTTTTCTACTACCACTTCTTCTCCATCGGTAGTATATTCTACTTTAGATACAATAAATAATTGATGTAAGTAAGAACCTAATTTTTCTTTTACTTCATTATATTTTGGTTCTAAGTTAATCTTAACTACGGCTTCTAGAGCGGATCCTATTAGTTTTTCATTTCTTGCTTCTTCTAGTTTTTTATTTACTTTATCTTTTAGTTCAAAGAATAAGTTAAATAATTCTTCTACTTCAGCACTATCAGAGTATGTTACTACTTCTGGCATATCTGTTAGATGTACTGATTCTTCAGTATGTGGAAGTAAACTATATACTTCTTCACTAGTATATGGAAGAATTGGTGCAAGTAGTTTTACCTCATTATTTAAAATGTTATATAGTACTGTTTGTACACTTCTTCTTACTAGGGAATCTGCTTTTTCAATATATAGAATATCTTTAGTAAAGTCTAGATAGAAGTTTGATAATGTGAATGATACAAAGCTATTAACTAATTTATATACGTTTTGGAAGTTATAGTTATTATATTCTTCTAGAACATTCTTAGTAAATTTATTTAATTCATTCATCATATATTTATCATAGTATGGCATATCTTCATATTTAATACTATCTTTAGTATAATCAAAGTCTTTTAAATTACCTAACATAAATTTATAAGTATTTCTAATCTTACGATAGCTTTCTTTTACTTGTTTAATTAGATCATCACTAATTCTTACATCTTCTGTATAATCAGTTGAAGCAACCCATAGTCTTAAGATATCTGATCCATGTAATCTTACCATATCTGCTGGAACAATAACATTTCCTAAGCTCTTACTCATTTTATTACCTTTACCATCTAAAGTAAAGCCATGAGATACAAGTTCTTTATATGGGGCTTTACCAGTAACAGCAACTCCACAGATTAATGAGCTATTGAACCATCCACGATATTGGTCTGATCCTTCTAGATACATATCTGATGGATATGGTAATCCCTGTTCTATTAGTACACCATTCCATGTAGATCCTGAATCAAACCATACATCCATGATGTCTTCTTCTTTAGTAAAGTTACCATTTGGACTAGCTGGATTTGTATACCCTTCTGGGAGTAAATCTTTAGCTTCTTTTTCAAACCATACATTAGAACCATATTTTCTAAATAGGTCTGCTACATGCATCATAACATCATAGTCGACGATTTCACTACCATCTTCGTTATAGAAGATAGGAATTGGTACTCCCCATACTCTTTGTCTAGAGATACACCAGTCTCCACGATCATGAATCATGTTATATAATCTCTTTTTACCCCATTCAGTATGGAATTTAACATTATTTTCAAGTTCATTAAGTAATTCATCTCTAATCTTATCAATACTACAGAACCATTGTTTAGTAGCTCTAAAGATAATAGGTTTCTTAGTTCTCCAGTCATGTGGATATGAGTGAGTAATAAACTTTAATTTTAAAAGTACGCCTAGTTCTTCTAACTTAACAGTAACCGCTTTATTAGCATCTTCAAAGAATAAACCATTAAATGGACCAGATAATTCATTTAATACACCTTGATCATCGATACCATTTACCATTTCTAAGCCATATTCTTTACCAATAATAAAGTCATCAGCGCCATACATCGGAGCAATATGTACTAGACCAGTACCAGCATCTAATGTAACATGGAAACCATCTACTACTGGAGCTACTCTATCCATAAATACATGTTTATATTTAACGCCTTTAAATTCACTACCAGAGAAAACATCTACTACTTCGTAGTTTTCCCAATTAAATTCTTTTGCTAATGAATCAAGTAATTCATTTGCTACAATATAGTATTTATCTCCTACTAATACTTTAGCATAATCAAATTTATCACTAATTGCGATTCCGGTATTACATGGTAATGTCCATGGGGTTGTTGTCCATATTACTAGGTTATCTCCTACATTTACAGTATCATTTCCTTCTACTACTGGGAAGGCTACATAAATTGATGAGTCTTTTCGATCATGATATTCTATTTCTGCTTCAGCAAGAGCTGATTCTGATGATGGACTCCAGTATACTGGTTTTAATCCTTTAAAGATTAAGCCTTTCTTAGCCATTTCAGCAAATACTTCTATTTGTCTAGCTTCCATTTCTTTTTGCAATGTAATATAAGGATGCTCCCAATCTGCTAGTACATTAAGTTCTTTAAATCCTTGCATTTGCTTTTCTATTTGTTCATAAGCATATTTTTCACATAGTGCTCTAAAATCTGCCTTACTCATACTCTTTCTATCTACACCGCTATTGGTAACAGCTTGTTCAATAGGAAGACCATGGGTATCCCAACCAGGAATATAAATCATATCATATCCACTCATCATTTTATATCTATTTACAAAATCTTTTAAAATCTTATTCATAGCATGGCCTATATGAATATTACCATTAGCATATGGAGGACCATCATGTAAGATAAATGGTGTTTTTCCTTTGTTCTTTTCTCTTACTTTATTGTATAAATCCATTTCCTCCCATTTTTCTCTTTGTAATTTTTCATTTTCTGGTAAGTTTCCACGCATTTGAAAACTTGTCTCTGGCATTAATAATGTCTCTTTATAATTCATCTTTCTCTCCTTCTTTCTATTTTATAAAACAAAAAAGCACTAGTTTATAAGGACGAATAACCGCGGTACCACCTTACTTCACTTAAGTGCTCTCTTTTTGATAACGGAATTTACTTCCGGTTTTTCTTAAAATATTCAGAAAAACACATCAAGAGTGATCTATATAGTAACTATCATACTAATTTTCACCAACCATTAGCTCTCTACAACTATTTTACTATACCGTCTCTTTCCTTTGTTTTAATATAATCATATTATATGCTAATTTTATTTACTTGTCAATAGCTTTTTTGTCATTGATTTAGTTCAAAGAATTTATTGACTATTTGGGATGATATTCTTTTGGTAACACCTGACTGAGTAACATCGGGAATACCTGCATCTGGTGATACTACTACGATACTCATTTTAGGACTATCACTAGGTGAATATCCTACAAATGATGTAGTAATTGTTTCTGTATCAACTTTATTATCACCATCAGTATCTATAAAGCTTTGGCTAGTTCCTGTCTTACCAGCAGAATTTGTATAATAACCCATATAGCCATAACCTAAACCATTTTGAACAACAGCACTAAATCCTTCTCTTACTCTATTTATATATTTATCTTCTACTGATAATGTTCCCATTACTTTTGTTTCGGCTTTATATATAAGTGAACCAAATTTATCACCATTATCACTGGCTTTATATACTTCTTTTAATAAATATGGTTTTAATCTTTTGCCACCATTAGCAATAGTATTTATATATTGTGATAATTGTATTGGTGTATAAGTATCATATTGTCCAATTGAGAAGTCTAATAAATGTCCTGGTAATTTACTAGTACCCATATATCCTAAACTTTCTACTGGCAAGTCAATACCTGTTTTTTTACCAAGGCCAAATTCAGCATACATATCTCGATACTTTTTAAAGGCTTCTTCATCTAAAGATAAACCTTTGTCATATTCATATTTTCCTTTTCCTACAGTAATTGCTATTTTATACTGATATACATTTGAAGAAAATGCTAAAGCATATATATCATCAATATCCCCCATTGTTCGCCATGAACATTTTAGAGGTGTATCTTTTATTTTAAGACATTCATCATACTGGTGACTACCAATATCAATAGCACCATATTTATATCCTACCATCATCGAAGCACCTTTTACTACTGAACCTGGAGTTACTGGTAATGTCGCTATACCTGGAGTATAATCTACAATATATTTAGAGCCATCTTTATCAAGTACTTGTTTTCCTCCCATTGCTAGTATTTCTCCTGTATTAGGATCTGCGATTACGGCAAATGATCTATTATAATAAGTAGTTCCTGCTTCTCCTTTGGCATTATATACTTCATTTGATAGAATTTCTTCTAAGTGTTTTTGTAAATTAATATCTATAGTAAGAACTATATCACTGCCTCTCTTACCTTCACTTACTAATTCATAACTATTATCAGAAAGTAATCTATACTTAGCTTTAGTTCCTTTTAAATAATTTTCATATTGATATTCTAAATATGATATTCCTACTCTATCGTCTAATGAATAACCTTTCTTTAAATAGATTTCTGCTAATTCTGAAGGTATACCTTGATTATTTGAAGATACATTACCTAAAATACTTTTAAAAGTATCTCCATATAAATATACTCTTTCCCAATCTAACTTAGTATTAAAGCCTTTTAAGTTATCAATGTTTTCACTTATATAAGCATATTCTTCTTCACTAACATCTTTATTTTTAATTACTTTTTCTGCATATGAATATCCTTTATTCATTAAATAATATATATAAGCAGCTTTCTTATCTCTTTCATCATAGGTACTTATTTCTTCATCTAATCTTTCATATATAAGTTTTTCTATATCTTTATCATTTAGTTTTCTTTTATTATATTCTTCCCACTCTTTATCAGTAATTTTCTTTTTACATTCTTTATAATGTCCTTTGTAGTAGAAGGTCTTTAATCTATTTTCATTAACTTTAGAATAGTCTAAATTTATATTATCTGCTACTGTATAGGCAAGTTCTATTTCTTCTTTATTGGTTATTCCATTTCGTTTCTTATAATATATAGTCTTAACGCCTTCATTATCTACTAGTAAATTATAATTTCGATCATATATTCTACCTCTTGGAGCACTAGTACTTTCTACTGTTTTTTCAGTAGCCATAGCAAGACTCTCTTTATAGTCATTCTCTTTAATTATTTGAAGATAAAATACTCTTCCTAGTATTACAACATATAAAATTATTACTATAAATATTAAAGAATTATATCTTTTATTTATTACTTCAGTAAGATTTCTTTCATCTTTTTTTGTTTTATTTAAAGGTTTACTATTCTTCTTTATTTCTAATTTTTTCTTGTGGCTTTTTTTCTTAGGTTTATTAATTGTTCTTTTCATGTTATCAACCTTCCTTTTATTATTATATCATATTTATTCTAATTATACATATAGTTAATTAGGTGAATTTATGAATATTTATTTAATTAGTGAATATGTAAACAGATTAAGAAAAAGTGATATTATTTATTATGCTGAAAAACAGGGTATTTCTTTAGATAAAGAAGAAGTAGAATTAATATATGATTATATTAAAAAAGATTATAAAACTATTATTTATGGTAATCCTAAAGATATTTTAAATGAAATTAAATTTAAGGTAAAACCACTTACCTATAATAAAATAGAAAATTTATATATTAAATTTAAAGATAAAATTGATATGTTTACTAAAAACATAAGAGAAGGCTAGCCTTCTCTTATTTTAGTTATTAAATTACTATCAAACTTTTTATTTCTTATCATTTCTATTTCATATTTATATGGGGGATATACTTTTTCTTTACTATTATCATCCTTAGTAACATATGGTGTTTCAAGTATTTTAGGAATACTTTCTAATCTTTCATTATAAATTATTTTTATTAAATTATCAAAGCCTATAGTTCCAAAACCTATATTCTCATGTCTATCTTTATGACTACTAATTTCATTCTTACTATCATTAACATGAATACAGCCTATTTTATTAATACCTATTACTTTGTCAAAATTATCAAGTACCTCGTCAAAATTACTCATATCATAACCAGCATCATTTAAGTGACAAGTATCTATACATACTCCAATCTTATCTTGATGTTTAATTTTATCAATAATAGCTTTTAATTCTTCAAATGTCTTACCCATTTCATTACCTTTACCTGCCATTGTTTCTAATAAGATTGTTACATTATAATCATTATCTAATATTAAATTTAATCCTTTACTTATATTATTAATAGCTTCTTCTCTAGAACAATTAACTGCTGATCCTGGATGTAATACTAAATACTTAATACCTAATGTACTACATCTTTCTACTTCGTTTATAAGAAATGATACTGAAAAATCAAAATTATTAAAATTAGCTAAATTAACTATATAAGGAGCATGTACTATTACTTTTTCTAAAGCTATATTATTTTCTTTCATTAATTTATATGCTTCCATAGTAAGAGAATCTTCAATAACACTTCTATTAGTATTCTGTGGGGCTCCTGTATAAAACATAAAAGTATTTGCCTTATAACTTAGTGCTTCTTTAACACTTCCAAGTAACTGACTTTTATTATTATATGATACATGACTACCTATTATTAAATTCATATTATCTACCTCTTTCTATAACATTATACTATATTTTTAGTAAAAGAAAAAGACTTATTTCTACCTTTCACTCTAAGCCAAGGTCTTAGAGTGTTGTTATTAGCCTAAAGTCTAATAACAAGATATCAACCATATATATTATATATAAGCATAAGTATATACCAAAAGAAAAAGAGGATTTCTCCTCTTTAATTATTAACTAGCTAATTTTTTACCATTAGCTTCAGTACTAAATGAATATTTAGAACCAAATTTACCAGATGTAGCTCCCACTAATAGGACTTCAGCATGACCAGCACTATTTAATTTAATAGATGAACAATTAGCACTTGTTGGATCTCCACTACCGCTATAAGCTGTACCTTCTAATTTGATATCAGTTGAAGTTAAACCATATAACTTATCTATAGAATCACCAGTTCCTTTTACTGCTGTTAAACATTGCCATGTAGCAGTAGGTTTTGCGCCATTTAATATAGACGTATAGTTAGTACCAAATGCCATTTCATCTTTAACAACACTTTCATCATACCAAGTAGCAACTTCTTTAGATAATGAGTTAATTGTAGATAATCTAGCATCATCAATTGATGATAAAATTGTAGGTACAGTAACTACAACGATAATAGCAAGTATAACGATAACTGCTAGTAACTCTATTAAAGTAAATCCTTTTCTATTTAATTTTTTCATTATTTTAATCCTCCTCTATTTATAATATAATCTTACCATAAAATAATTTCTTAGTCAATTACTTTATGATAAATATTTACATATTTGTCATTATATTTTTTACTCTTTATTAGTGTTAAATTATTATAATTATCTTTTAATTTATCAGTACTATATTCTAATACTAATATACCATTATTATATAATAAATCATATTTATTAACTAGATTAATTATTTCTTCAGCTACTTCTAATTTATAGGGAGCATCCATTAATATGATATTAAATTTTATATTATTATTTTTAAAATATAATAAAGCATCTTTATAATCTTTATTTATTACTATACTTTTATCTTTGATATTTAAGTTATCTATATTTTTATTAAGATATTTTAATATTTCTTTACCATTATCTACGAAATAACATTTGTTACTTCCCATGGATAATGCTTCTATTCCAAGACTACCAGTACCACAAAATAAATCTAATACAGTAGAATTATCTATATAATCTTGGATACTAGCAAACATTGATTCTTTTACTCTATCCATCGTTGGTCTAGTACCTGGAATATTATATCCTAAAATATTTCTACCCTTTAAATATCCACTTATTACTCTCATTTATGACAACCCCTTACATCAGTATACTTCTTAAATCTTTTATTAATATCCATTACATAATAGAATAATTCATTATAATATTTCATATATTCTTTATATTCTTTATAACTATTAATTTTTACTTTTAGAGATACTTTTTCATAGTCATCATTACTAGTATTATATTTATTAATAAGTTCTAGTAATTCTTGATTATCTAATACTATTTTTTTATAGTGATCTAGATTTTTTATTAAATCACTTTCTTCAAAAACTTCTATTAAGTTTTTAGTTTTTTCTATAACATTATCCATTATCTATATTTAAAGTTTCTTTCCATTTCTCTTTTGATATCTCTCTCTTTAATAGTTTCTTTTTTATTATAATTCTTTTTACCTTTAGCTACTCCAATTAAAACTTTAGCTTTATTTTTAACGAAATATATTTTAAGGGGTACTAAAGTATAACCTTCTACTTCTAATTTATCTCTTAATTTTAATATTTCTTTTTTATGAAGTAATAGTTTTCTTGTTCTATCTTCTTCATGATTAAATATATTTCCTTCTTTATAAGTAGATATATGAGTATTAAGTAAATATATTTCATTATTTCTTATTATAGCATAACTATCTTTAATATTTACTTTGCCTTCTCTAATTGATTTTATTTCAGTACCTGTAAGTACTATTCCTGCTTCATAGGTATCTTCAATTTCATAATCATATCTTGCTTTTCTATTTAGTATTTCCATAGTAATCACCTTTTTCTATATATATTATATCTTACTTTTTATATTTTAACAATATTTTAATTTATACTATTTACTTCTATGGTATTATCCATATTCTTAATAACACTAGCATACTTATTATATACTCTTTCATAATCACTAAGATATGTTTTTATATCTGGATTAGAAAATGGTATTACTTTATAATCTTTATTATTCTTAGAGTATGTATATATTAGTTCATTAGTTTGATTACTTAATTTTATACTTGTATTATTATCTTTATCAATATGTTTTGTTATTTTTACTGTACTAAGTAATCCTACTGTAGTATTATAATCTATATTAGTTTCTTGAGCTGATAAGAAATTACCTAAAGAATATATAACTAAAGTATCATTTATATAAGTAATAGGCATTACTACATGGGGATGAGTACCTATTATAATATCTACTCCTTGCTTCTCTAAAAAGTTAGCCATATCTATTTGATAACTTGTTGGAGTATGGGTATATTCTACTCCCCAGTGCATAGCTACTATAAGTAAATCTACTTTATCTCTTACTCTATTTATATCTTCTTTTACTTTGTTTTTATATTCTTGATATTTAGTATCTGTACTAGGATTGTTTCCAATACAAGGCCATATATTTACTAAATAATCTTTACCACTAGGTACTTTAATACCATTAGTACCATAAGTATAATTAAGCATTGTATAAGTAATATTATTTTTTTCTTTTATTCTTATTTCATTTCTTTCTTCATTACTTAAATAACTACCTACTGCTAAAACATCTGACTTAGAGTTCCAATAATTAACTGAATTAGTAATTGCTTTTTCTCCTCTATCTAGAGTATGATTAGTAGCTAAACTAACTAAATTAAAACCAGCATCTATCATAGCTTCTCCTACTTCATATGGTGAATTAAAAGCTGGATAACTAGATAGGCCTATTTCACTTCCTCCTAGTATTGTCTCTTGGTTATAGTAGGCTACATCATAATCTTTAACGATATCTTTTATATATGTTAGGGCTGGTTTAAAATCATAACCATCACTAGTTTTCATAGCATTATATAATCTATCATGTACTAAAAGATCTCCTACCATAAGCATGTTAATACTATATTCTTTATCATTATCTTTATCTATAATATTATCTGAAGGTACTACTTCTTTATCAAATAATTTACTAACTATAAAGATACTTCCTATAACTAAAATAATTATTATTAATATAAATAATATTACTTTCTTTTTATTTACTTTTCTTCTTCTTTTCATATATACCTCATATCTCTACTGATAGATTTTTCACTACAGCCATATTGTTTAAAAGGAAGACTATCTAGGCTTCCTTTTACCTTTGAAGACCAAAGGACTTCAAAGGATATACTATTTTCTTCTTACTTTTCTCTTTCTATTATTTTCAGTATGATTAATTTCATTTATTTCACTAATACCTTTAGAGAATACTACTTCTCCATTTAGAATATTTACTTTAGTTAATCTAGCATTAAAGATATCTCCTATCATAATCTTTTCTCCATTATGTCCAATAATAGAATAACCATCTTTACCTAAATGGAAATATCTACTATTATAGAATAATTTACCATATACCATTCTTTCTGGATATAATACTATAATAAAGTTTTCTTTAATATCTGATACTATAACTTCAAAATCTTGTTTTTCATATTGTTTCATAAACTCAGCTTTTCTTATATCATCTAATCTATGTTCGGCTTTTACCGCTCTTAATTCAGCATCAGTTGCTAATTTAGCAATATATGGTGTAATACTAGACCATTTCTTTCTAGCATAATCTACGCCATAATGAAGTGAATCTTTAAATATTCTTTGATTAATAGTATCTGATAGTCTTCTTATTGGTGATGTACTAGTAGAATATGCCCCCATACCTAAAGCATAATGACCGATATCATAAGCTGAATACTTAGCTTTGGCTTGACTCATAATAGCCATCTTATCAAAGATTATTTTTTCTTTAGAATCAGCATATAATTTCTGAATTTTTTTTATATCTTCTGTTGTAAAACTCTTCTTTTTATCGCTATATACTCGATATCCTTTTTTCTTTAATAATCCCATCCATGTATTTAATTTATCAGTATTTGGACTATCATGAAATCTTGATATGAATGGAAGTTTATTTTTTAAGAAATAATCAGTCATACACATATTATGAAGTAACATTAAAAATTCTATTAATTCTTCGGCTTTTCCTTGATGTCTTTCTCTAATATCTATTAATTTACTACTTTCAAAGAAGAATTTTACTTCATCAGATGTAAATTCTAGAAAGCCTTCATTTATCATTTTTCTTTTTACTTTCATAGCGGTCTTATATAAATTATCTAATAACTCAGTATAATTTTCATAACCATTAGGTATGGTATTTTCTTCTAGATATTTATTTACCTCAGTATAAGTCATACGCTTACGATTATTTATTACTGCTTCATTTATTTTATAATTTAATACTTTACCACTGTCATCTATTTTTATACTCATAGATATAGCATAGCGATCTTCTCCTGGTACTAAGGAACATATACCGTTAGATAATATTTCATGCATCATTGGATTGCAGCAACCAGGAAAATATGTTGATATAGCTCTTCTTAATGTTTCATCCCACATGGCGCTATTATCTTTGATATATCTATTAGGATCCGCTATTTGGACATAAACGGTATTATTATGGAAGGCAACAGCATCATCAAAATCTTTAGTATCATCACCATCTATTGTTACGGAGGTGATACTCCTTTGGTCTTTTAAACCATTTCTTTTGTCCATATCTATTACTTCTTCACTTAATGACTTTTCTATGGAATTAACTTCTTTTAAATACTCTTCATTAAAACTAATAGGAAAGTTATATTCTGCTAATACTTCTTTTTCTTTGGTTCCAACATCATCTTTATGTCCTAGTACTTCTTTTACTTCTAATGTTTTTCCATCTATTAATAGTTTTGTTCCTAGTGGATATATTTCATCTAATATGATACTTTCATAACCATTAGATACTGCTTTATATCCATGTTCATCTTTTATTACTTCTGCTATAAAATTATGATGTTCTCTTCTAATTATTTTTACTACTTTAGCAATATTATTACTTATATCTACTAATACAATATCATTATTTTCTAATGTTTTATGATCTTTATATGTTACTACTGTTTCTGTCTTATCTTCAAAAATAACGATTGGTCCTTTCTTTTTGGTTATCTTGATTATACCTCTTTTTAAATTGGTATTGGTAATTAGGGTATATCTTCCTTTTTTATCACGAAAGATAATACCTGTCTCTTCAAGATTTTTTATTACTGCAAGTAATTTAGTAGTATCTTGTACTTTTAACTCTTTAGTTATTTCTTCTAGCTTCATCATTTTATTCTTTTCTTGACTTAGTATTGTAATAATACTGCTTTCCATTTAAAACCCTCCCTACTTTTGTTTTTTCTTATTATTTATTTGTTTTTCTTTTTCGTCATATACTTCAAAATCTATTTCTGATTTATCTTTATCTGCTCTTACTACTCTAATTGTTATCTTATCTCCAAAAGCATATTTCTTCTTTGTTTTCTTTCCTATCAAAGCCATCATATCACTATCATATACGTAGTAGTCTCCTTTAATATTTTCAGCTTTAATAAGTCCTTCAACGGTATTTTCTAGTTCGACAAAGATACCAAATTCTTGTACTCCTGATATAATACCTTCATATATTTCTCCGATATGATCAGCCATATATTCTGCTTTCTTCATTTTGTCGACATCTCTTTCACAGTTCTGTGCATCTTGTTCTCTAATTGAACAATGTTCACTCTCTATTGGAAGTTCTTCTTTTCTTTCGTTTATTATTTTATCACTATAATTATAGTTATAATCTTTTAATAATCTATGTAATATTAAATCAGGATATCTTCTTATTGGTGAAGTAAAGTGACTATAACACTTACTGCCTAGACCAAAGTGTCCTATATTAACATCAGAGTATACTGCCTTAGCTTGACTACGAATAGCCATATCATGAAGTACTCTAACTTCTGGTACTTCTTCTAATTGTTTTAGTATGTTTTGTAAATCTTTAGGAGACTCTATCTTACTCTTTCCATTTACTACATATCCATGAAGTGATAAGAACTTCATAAATTCTCCTAATCTTTTTTCATCTGGTTTATCATGTACTCTATATATACCAGGTAAATTCTTGTAATAGATTGAACTTGCTACGGTTTCATTCGCTGCGATCATAAAGTTCTCTATTAACTCTTCACCTGTTCTTTGTACTCTAGCCTCTATATCTATTGGATGACAATTTTCATCCACCTTAATCTTAGCCTCAGTACTTTCGAATTCTATATATCCACGAGAGATCATTTTCTTTCTAAGTATCTTAGATAATTCTTCCATTAATCTAAGAGTCTTCTCAAAAGGCTTATAATCTTCGCTAGGATTATTCTCTTCAAGTAACTTATTTACTTCTTCATAAGTCATTTTCTTTCTACTTCGAATAATAGATTTAAAGATATCATAATGAGTAATATTACCTTTATTATCAATAACCATCTCACAACTAAAAGCAAATCTATCTTCATTCTCATTTAATGAACATATACCATTAGATAATTTATGAGGAAGCATTGGAAGTACTCTATCTACTAGATAAACACTAGTACCTCTAAAATATGCTTCATCATCTAATTTAGTTCCTTCTTTTACATAATATGAAACATCCGCTATATGGACTCCTAATAAATATTTGCCATCCTCAGTCATTGATAATGATATAGCGTCGTCAATATCTTTAGTATCAGATCCATCTATTGTAAATATTTCTCTATCTCTAATGTCTCTTCTACCAGAAGATAGTTCTTTATTTATTTCTTCTTCGGTTAAATAAGAAGGAATACTATCTAGTTCTTCTATTACTTCATCAGGAAATGATGGACTAAAATTATATTCATAAACAAATGATAATATATCTACTCCTACATCATTCTTATGTCCAATAATCTTAATAATCTTACCCACTCTTTTACCATCTTTTAATGGTTCTACGACTACTTTATGTCCTTCTACTGCTCCATTTAAATTGTCTCTTGGTATGTATATATTAGCTCCCTTTTTATCAGGTTTAACAAAATAATCATTATCTATTTTTATTACTTCTCCTACTAAAGGATCATAGTTTCTTTTAATAACTTTAATTATCTTACCTTCAGGTCTATTCATATCTTTATTTAAATATTCAAATAATACTAAATCACCATCTATAGCTCCATTTATATTATCTCTACTAACATATACATCTTTACTATCTTTACCGATATTTATAAAACCAAAACCTTTATCATTAAGTATTAAATTACCTTTAACTAAATGACTATTTTCTAGTAATAGATATTTCTTTTTTTTCTCACTATAATATAGTATACCATCACTAACTAAACTATCTAAAGCATTCTCTAAACTTTGATATTCTTCTATGCTAGTTAGTCCTAGTAAATCATTAATTTCCATAATAGTAAGTGATGTATTCTCTTTTAATTTATCTATAATTATATCTTTCATATTCATGCTAACCTCCTCTTTATACTCAAAAAGACTTAAAATTATATTTTAAGTCTTATAATGATATTATTAAACATAATACAAAGAAAGTAAAACCTAAAATATATGTTATTCTTGTAACAAATAGTTCAAATCCTCTTTCTTTCCTATTTGCAAACAAATCAGATGTTCCACCCTGAATTATTTGTGATGCAGACTCAGCCTTACCACTTTGAAGTAAAACTACTGCGATTAATAATATTGATACAATAAGTAATGCTATTTCCATAGTAATCAATCCTTTCACACTTATATATTATAACAAATAACTTTTTCTTTGTAAATATTTTTTAATACTGAATACCCCAAATAACTACATCTTTAGCAGGTTTACCACAGACAATACATTTATCATCTACTTTTTCTTCATTAAATGGAATACATCTAGATTTGCATCCTCTTATCTCTTTAATCTTGGCTTCGCACTCAGCGTTTCCACACCACATAGCTTTAATAAAGCCTGGGCGGTTATTTATTATATCTTTAAATTCTTCTATATCGGTACATGTATAAGTCATTTCTTCTCTTCTTCTTAAGGCTCTATCATACATATCTCTTTGAATATCTTCAAGTAACAACTTAACATCATGAATAATATCGGTATTAGTAAATACCTCTCTTTTCTCTCTAGTATCTCTTCTTACTAAAGTAATCATATTATTCTCTAAATCTCTCTTACCTATTTCTATTCTAACAGGAATACCATTTACTTCAGCTTCAGCAAATTTAAATCCTGGACTCTTATCACTATTATCAATATAGGCTTCAATTCCTTCTTTCTTTAATTTATCAAGATAATCATTAGCTAAACTAACTACTTCTAAGTCATTTCCTATTGGAATAATAACTACTTTTTTAGGAGCTATTTTAGGTGGTAATACTAAACCATAATCATCAGAATGTACCATTATAAGGGCTCCTATCATTCTAGTAGTAGCTCCCCATGAAGTTTGATATGGATATTCTAGTTTATTTTCTCTACTAGTGAATTTGATATCATAAGCTTTAGAAAACTTTTGTCCAAAGTAATGGCTAGTCGCAGACTGCAGTGCGATACCGTTATACATAAGTGATTCTACGGTATAAGTATATTCTGCTCCAGCAAATTTTTCTTTTTCTGTTTTTCTTCCTACAATACTAGGTATAGCTAAATAATCATGAAAGAAATTATTATATATATTTAACATATTTAATGTCTCTGCTTCTGCTTCTTTACTTGTTTCATGAATAGTATGTCCTTCTTGCCATAAGAATTCACGACTTCTTAAGAAAGGTCTTGTTTCTTTTTCCCATCTTAATACACTACACCACTGATTATATAATTTTGGTAAATCACGATATGAACTTACTACTGTTCTATAGTAATCTGAAAATAATGTCTCTGAAGTTGGTCTAATACATAAACGTTCTTCTAATTCTTTACTTCCACCTCTAGTAACCCATGCTACTTCTGGAGCAAAGCCTTCAACTAACTCTCCTTCTTTTTTAAGTAAATTTTCTGGTATTAATAATGGCATATAGACATTAACATGTCCTGTTTCTTTAAATTTTTCATCTAATATTTTCTGCATTTGTTCCCATATAGCATAACCATTTGGTTCAAATACTGTACAACCTTTAGTATTAGAATAAGCCGCTAGATGAGCAGCACTTACTATATCAGTATACCACTTAGCAAAATCTACATCTCTACTTGTTATTTTATTATTTTGTTTATTATTCATAATTACACCTCATCAATATAATTCTATCATAAATTAAGTAAAATTACTACTACTTTTTTGTTCTATAATCAAAATACCTAGTTAATTACTTTTTAAGTAGTATAGCTATATCAATTGTGACAACATTGTTGTCGCAATCAGATAATATACATAAAATACTTTTATTATCTTTAAAAAAATTATTATTTTTATGACCTTAGGCATAAAAATACCTCTAAAGACCCGAGGCTTTAGAGGCATCTACTAATTATATTTAACAGAGATATACATCTTATCTTCAAATTCGTTTTGTACTAAACGCATAATATTATTAGCACTACTAGTATTTGAATCTTTACTATCTAATACTACTCTTATATTATCACCATCTATTTTTACAAAGTTTTCACAATTACATAATTCTTTTATTTTTAATTCTATTGTTTCTTCTTTAGAAGAATTTTTATTTAATAATTTTAATTCTTCAAAGACACTATTTTTTTCTTCTGTACTTATATCAGTACTAGTTAATTTTTCTTTTAGACTATTTATCTTATCCATGACATTATTATCATCTTCTACTTTTAAGGCTGATATTATACTTGTTTCTTCTACTTTGGTAGTACTATTATCAGTAGTAGTCTCTTTGATATTTTTATCAAATATTTCATTAGGCATTGTTACATAGTAGATAGATAATACTAATACTAAGCTAAATAATGTTAAAAACCATAAATTCTTCTTATTTATCATATTTATTCCTCTTCTTTCTAATTAATTATATTATCTTATATATAAAATATGAAAAAAAAAGAAAGAAACATGAATCCTCATATTTCTCTCTGTCATTATATATAATGATACTATATTATATTAAGCAAATTTGGTTTTATGTTTTTTTTGTTTTATTAGGACTATTGCTAGTGTAATTATTGATACTGCGAGTAAACCTAAGGATATTAACATATACATGAAGTATTTATTGTTTTCGTCTTTGTAGGCATTTACTAAGTCACTATTAAATCTTTGGATTGTTCCTTCTAGTTTATCATAAACATATAAAGCTTTTTCTCCTGTCTTTTCGTTTATGGCATAGAATAAGTAGAAGTCACTTCCTTTTACTTTGTCGTCAGCGGCATATGTTTTATTTTTTTCTATTAATTGATATCCTTCTAGTTTGCTATTGTCATAAGTAAATGATACTTTGCTATAACCTTTTGGTACTAGATTACTAGGCATATCTATTATATTAAAGGTAATATCTCCGACTGATAGGCTATTATATATGGTATATTTTTTAGTCTTTTCATTATAGCTATATAGTTTGGTATTTCCTTTTTCATCTTTTAATAAAACTAAGATATTTTTGGTTTTACTATTTTTATAACATAGTACTTCTTCTTCTCCTATTGTGATAGTGGATTTTTCATAATTACTTGGTATAGTTATGTTTTCGTCTTCTTTTCTTACGATAGTGTATTTCTTTTTGCCTATTGTTACTTCAACAGGATTTAGTTCTTTTACGGTTACATTGATAACATAAGTCTTAGTACTTCCATCTTCGGCGGTTACTTTTATTTCTATTTTGTTATTGCCTTCTTTTACTTCTACTTCGCCGGTTCCTTCTACTTTGGCACTAGAGTCATCTAATTGGGCATTTATTTTTATTTTTTTGACATCGTTTTCTACTACTACAGAGTATTCGGTTACTTCTTTTTTGAATTCTTTATCTAGGTTATAGTCTTCGATAGTTAGACTAGACAAGTTATTATTACTACTCTTTTTTTTGGTTGGTTTAGGAGTAGTTGTTGTTCCGGTTTTATTACCACCATTATTAGGATTTGATGTTGGCTTACTATTTACGGTTATGGTTACGGTTTTATTTCCGGTTATGGTATTGCCATCATAAGATGTTACATCTGTTGGAGTAATTGTTATTACGGCAGTTCCGGCATTACTTGTCGATATGGTTACACTCTTGCTATCATTATCTATCCAAAGACTACTACCGGATAGTGATGCAACACCTGAATTAGATGATGATAAGGTAAATTTACCTGCTAAATCATTTCCTTTAATGGTTAGGGTTATGCTATTTCCTACGGTTACGGTATTACTTGTTACTGATACATCGTAACTAGCGGCCTTTACATAACTTATTGATATTATGAATGTACATATTATTATACTTAAATATTTTACTACTTTTTTCATATTTCCTCCTACTGAATTATTTTACTTACTTCCATTATATGGTTTTTTATAGCGATATAGTCTGCTGATGAGACTTTTCCATCTTTATTGGCATCAGCATATTCTTTTTCTAGATCAGTTAATTTATTTGTTTCCATGATATGATTTTTTATTTTGATATAGTCTGCTGATGATATTTTACCATCACCATTTACATCACCATAGATTATTACTATATATTCTTTTTCTTCACTATTGGTTTTTATTTTTATTTTATCTCCACTAGCTATTAGACCTGATTCTTTTGATGATGTTATGGTTATTTCTAAGTTAGTACTCTTTAATTTACTAATGGTATCATTGATATCTTTACCTAAGGTAAAACCATATAGATAGTTATCTTTATATTTGATACCAGCTTTATCTAGTACTTCTTTAGTTGTTACTTTGGTATTATCTCCAGGATCAGGAGTTGGCTTTGGATCAGGAGTTGGTTCTGGAGCTTTCTTTCTTGTTACATTAATGGTATATTTTCTAGTATCACCGTTAGCGGCAGTTACTGTTAAGTTTATATTGGTCTTCTCACTATTTAGGGCTACTGTTCCTAAACCACTTATAGTAGCACCATTATAGACTTTGGTTGCATCTACTGTTACTGATGAGACATCACTTTCTACTTCAATACTGAAGTTAGTATCATTAGTAGGACTACTAAATAGTCTTGTTTTGTTTACTGTTAGGCTAGATAAATAGTTATTAGGATTTCCTGTATTTGGGAAAGCAACTTTATCGGGCATATTATTAAATATTGGTATATAGAAGGCAAAGCTACTATTTAACAGATTAGTACTATTATAGCCATTATATGTTTTATAACTTTGAGAATATGGGGCTTGGATATTTTGCATATACTGATGATCAGCATATGATGGTCCTATTAAATCCCATTTTTGTAAGTATTCTGTTTTTTGTCCAACATTTACATAGTTATTGCTTAGGAAGGATGCTCCTCCTACTACGGCTTTATATGGGCTATTCCAGCCTTGGTTTTTGGCATATATTAGACCATTGATAATAGTTTGATTTTTATCTCCACCTGCGGCAGTGGCTCCAATGTTATAGAAGTTATAATAGCCTTCATAACCTGCTACTGTACCACTTACGATAGTACTTCCTGATGCTCCTACTTCTTGAATTACTCTTGATATTAATACATATGGACTTATATGATAAGTATTAGCAGCTTCTATGAAGGCATCTACATAAGTCTTACCATCACTACTAGCAGTCTTACCACTCATGAAAGTTCCTTTTAACATATTTTCTATTCCTTCTCTAGTATGGAATGATTGGTTATATGATAAGTCTTCAAACATAAAGATATTTCTTTCATTAAAGAAGTTTCTTGGATCTATATAATATGCTATAGTACTAGTACTTGCGGCATACCATCTAGAACCTCCTCCAGTAAAGTTGGTACTAAAGACATTAGTGAAATAGTTATATGACCAACTAGCTGTTGATTTTAAGCCATCTAGATTACCATAATAATCTTCGATTAGACTTCGTCCTGATGATTTATGTTCTAGATTAACGATATAATTAAAATCTAGATTAGTATTAAAGGGAATAAATTTCCATTTAGGATATAGGGCATGTAGTTTTACTAAGTCATCTAAATAGCTTTCTGGAAAACCACTCTTTTTTAGGTTAGCTCGATATTCTTTTAAATCTGTTGTATCTAAATCAATATTACTGTCAGAAGAACCTATGTATTTACCACATACATAACCTGTAGTACTACCATATTTTATTTTATATAAACTTGTAGGACAAGTTCCTTTACCATCTTTACCAGCATTTTTATCTAATACTTCTACTTCAGTATCACAGCTTAAACCAGTTATTTTGTTTTTTCTACTTAAATCAGAATAGACTCCTAATGGAGAAGTATCTTCGATACATAATACTTTTCCTTTTTCAGTAGTACTTGGTGTATTTAATTTTATAAAGTCCCCACAGGCATAGCCCGTTAATACTCCTTGTCTTACTTTATAGAACGATGTTGTACAACCGGAACTTGGATTTGTACCGGCATTGGTATCTAATACTTCAACTGTACTATTACAAACTAATGAGTTATTAGCAGGACTTGTAACACTTGGTCTTAGGTTTACCGGTTCATCATTATCTGGACAGTATACTGTTCCTGTACTACTAGCGGATACTATACCTATAAAAGATAAAAATATTGTTAATAAAAATAATACTCTCTTCATATATTCTACCTCTTATATATTATATCATCTTTTTCTACTTTTTTCTACATATATAGTTTCTTTTTTTATTACTTTACATTTTAGTAGAAAAACATTAAAAGAGATAACTTATGTCATCTCAATTATATTTTAACCTACAGATAACTGATATGGACTATTTAATGTTCCAGAGCCTGTTTTAATGCTTACATTAGCATTTAAATAAAGTGTTGGAAAAATTTCACTATCAAGAGCAGCATATGGCTCTCCCAGGTCTAAGCAACCGCCCGCTACATGGAATACAAAGCTAGAAGATACGATAGGAGTTAATAAAGCTATTGTTTTAGAGTTAAACATTGTTTTCATCCAAGAAGAACAATTACTATATTCTCCTAACGTTGAAGTACATTTACCTAGATAAGCAGAATAAGCATAATCTGATGGATATGGCAAAGCAATCTTACCAGTCCAAGATGTTTTATTACCGGTATATACTGTTCCACTAGTATTTTCTAATTTATAAGATTGATCAGCATATACATTCACGCCTTCATCCAGCCAACCTAATAAAGACCATTTAGCATCCGCTATCATGTTTCTAGTAGTATCATTTTTTATACCAGTATAAGTGAAATCACAAGGTGTTTCTGCATTATTTGCTCCAGCATAACATTGACCACCTTTTGAATTATAATATAAACTGTTGTTAACACTTTATTTTGTATAACCTGGATTTAATAGTTTCATTAATCTTGCTGTTGTCCAATCATTAGAACCATAATCTGCTTCTGCTCCTGTTGTAGTATCTTTGTTATCCCAAGGATATGTTCCTATTGATTCATTTCTGATTAATTTTACTTTACCATCAAACACTCCTATTATTCTCCATGTTTCACAGCTAGTATTTGGATATGTATTACAATTAAATAATACATAATTTCTATCACCAAGACCGCTATATCTAATATTGCCATCAGCATCTTTCATTAAGCCATTAGTAATATCATATTGATATTTAATACCATTATTAGTAACATTAGTTTTAGTACTATTATTATATAAATTAGTAATATGTGTAGCAAGGGGATTGGATAGCGTTTTTTGAGGTACTAAACTCATATTACTTGCTAGTACTATACTATTTTTACTAAGAGCAACTCCTAAAGTAACTGTTTTAGTAGTACTACTATTGTTTCTTATAGATATTTTAGTAGTAACTGTAGTATTAGCATTACTTATTGTTCCTGCTGTAGTATAACTTGTAGATGATACACCAATATCAATATTACTAATATCATTTATATACCATACACTATAATTAACATTTGATACAGTACCACTACTTATATTAATTGTTTTAGTAACAGTAGCAGATGGACTTACTTCTACTTCAAAGGTTTCCATTGTATCATCATTACTAGTCAAATTAGAACTAATAGTAATTGGATTATTTATTTCAGCACTAGTAGTAAACATGGCATAAGTAGACCCTATAGCCAAGCAAATTAAACCAATAGATATTACCGCTACTAAATAGATTGTTTTAATATTTATTTTTTTCATTACTTATCTCCTAAATACTTACTTTTATCTATCTTATTTCTAAAATAATTCTATCATAATATTATTAAAAATACAATAAATTATTTAAATGTTATTTTATTTTTATGACCTTAGGCATAAAAAAAGAAAAAAAGTGAGCTTTAAACTCACTTAAGTCATTTAGACTTCATATATAAGGAGATAATAGTATTACTATGATTGTAGTCTGTCTTTATTTAAGTAATACTATCAATATTATTATGATTATATTATGATTTATTATACTTCATTGTATTTATTACTATTCCTAGTATTAGGATAAAACATAATGTATATACCCATATTAATAATATTATAATACTAGATAATCCACCATATACTAAGTCATATCTACCAAAGTATTTAATATAATAACCAAAGAAAGCAGTAAATACTACCCAGCCTAAGGTTGTTATAAAGGCTCCAATAGTGGTTTCTTCACTTTTTATTTCTTTAGATGGAGCTATTTGATATATTAATTTTATATTTAAGAATATTATTATAAATGTTATAGGCCATTTTATTATATTATATATCATTATCATTTCATCTATTATACCAGTAAATGGTTTACTATTTCTAAGTAATTCTAATATTTGTTCTCCTAGCATAGGTACTAAGATTAAGAATAGTAAAAGTATTATGATGACTAATAGTATTATTACCGATCTTAGTCTATCTTTAATTATATTTGTTTCTTCTATTTTGTATAGACTATTAGAAGCACTTATAATAGCATACATACCATTAGCGGCAATACAGAAAGTAACTATATTTAATAATCCAACACTAAAGTCAAAACTTTGTCCTGAGATAGCATCTACGACTACTCTACTGGCATAACTAGGAAGTAAATCAGTAAGAAGAGATATTACGGAATCGATAGATATGGAAAAGAAACCCGCTACTATGACTATTATAGTTAAGATTGGTACTACTGCTAATACGAAACTATAGGCTAAGTAAGCAGGTAAGATTCTAAGTTCTTTTAAACTTAGAATCTCTATTAGTTTTTTGAAGTATCTTTTTATTTTAGCTTTCTCTATTTGTTTTTTTACCTTACCTACTATTTTATCCATTATTATTTTCCTTTTTATTTCGCATATCAATAGTAGCTTCATTAATGGCATCATCTACAGTTTTGATATCATCCATAATCATGCTATACCCGATAGCGGCTCCATAACCATATGGTAGTTCTTTTAATTCTTTATATATTTTTCTGGTATAACTTATAACATCTTTTTCACTATAGCCTACCATATATACTAGGAATTCATTACCATCAGTTCTAATGATATCTGTATTAGGCTCTTGATTAACAATTAATGTACTCGCAGCTTTCTTAATAATGGTATCTCCTTCTTCATGACCATGACTATCATTAATATCTTTAATATTATTTAAATCTATTATTACAAATGCTTGAGGATATATAACATTATCATCCCATTCTTTTATTTTTAAATTTAAATATGCTCTATTCTTTAATGATGTCATTGTATCAATATATTTTAATTTATCATTATTAGTTACAATTGTACTATTTTCTTTCTTTTTCTTAATAAAGAATATTAAGAAGATAATTATTAGAATTACTAAGATTGCTAATAAGAAAGTTGTTAAAAGACTAAATTCATATATTTTTGAATTTGTATTATCTTTATATTTTATAGTATCATAATTTACTGAAGATGTATAATATGTAAACATCTCACTAAAGATTTTATTTTTATTTACATCTCTAATCATAAAACTATAGTTATATGGTAATACTCCTTCATATATTACTTTAAAATCACTAAATTTTCTTGTTTTATAATAATCATATGTTGCTTTATCTATTACGACAATACTTTTATTTTTGATATTTCTAAGTAAGTCATCTGTATTATTATATCCAGTATTCTTAATACTATTTGTATTTAAGTAATCATTTATATAAGTATTCTTTACTGTTATTACTTCTTTATCTTTTAATCCTTTGATACTATTTATAGCAAATGGTTCAGTGGATAAGACAACATATTTTTCTTCGAATAAATTAGTAGTTAAAATGGTATCGATATTTAAACCATTCTTATTAAAGTTAGCAAAGGCTAAATCTAATTCACCACTTGATAAGTCTTTTTTTAATTCTTCAATATTATTATAATATTTTACTTTTAAATCTACATCAAATAAGTCTTCAAAACCACTTAAGTAATTAGATAAAGTACCTACTAAATCTTTTTCTTCTTTACCAGTAAATGGCATATAAGTTATATATCCAACATTATAAGAAGAACTATTATAACTCATACGATCAGCTTCAGTTATTTCTTTGTCATAGAAGAATTCACTTAAGAAGTTTGTTTTGTATGAGGTTTGTTGTTTATTTTTTTGATAACCTAGATAATATTTTTTCATTATATCTAAGAATGTTTTATTTTCTATGGTTAATACATATTTTTTAGAGATATCACTTAAATGATAAAGAATATGTAAATCATTTTTTAAGATAAAATCCATATACATGTTATATGGTACAATAACATAATTTGTTTCTTTATTTTTTAATGCTTCTTCTAGTTCATTAACATTTTCTTTTTGTAAATATGATATTTTCTTTACTTCAGATAAATCATTACTTACAGTATTTAAATCTTTTTTTAAGACTGCTACTGTATGATTATCTATATCATTAATATTATTTATTACTTCTTCTTCGGTGCTAACTAATACATAATTATCTTCATATAGTAAGATATCTTTATTTGTTAGACTCTCATTATTATTTAATACTCTAAAAGCATTTTTATTTAGATTGGAACTACTATCAACGGAATATGATATTTTATTAAAGTTTATTCCATAAGTAGTTGTAAAGTCATCTAGTAAATCAAAGATTACTCCTTTACCACTTTTGCCATATACTGGTACATCATTATATACACTTATATCTAATACATTACTTGTATTATCATTAATCCATTTCTTTTCTAGAATAGAAAAGCTTGAATTATCTTTACTATAATTTAATATAAATATTAATAGACTTACAGCGAATAAGACCGCTACTACGATTAGTACTATTATTTTATTATTTCTCTTCTTCATAGTGTTCTCCTAACTATTAGTCCATGTAATGGCATCTAAACTATGATGTTTATTACCGGTAATTACAGTATCTTTTTCTTCACCTTTCCATTTTAAAAAGAATGAAAAATCATAATATTCTAATTCACTATTTGTATAATTATCTAATGTATTTGATGCTATTTCTTTTGCTTTATCTACTGATGTATCACTTTTTAATGTAATAGTAGTATAAACTATTCTACCTTGAAGTCTTGTTTCTACTTCTTCAGTTAAGTTTGTTTCTTCAACTTCTTTCTTTACTCCATCATATGTTTTTTCACTTATTTTTACTTTATCTATACCATCCAATCTATTACCATATTTATTATGTGATCCTCCTACTAGTAACTCTACAAATATAACTATTATTACTATTAAGAATACTACTGCTAATAACAATATAACCGATAACCCTTTATTTTTTTTAATCCAATCTTTTATCTTATCCATACTCTATCTCCTTCTTATCTAATATAATAATATTATACTATAAAGGTAAATATTTATCAATAGTATAAGTTTTTATTTTTTATATTTGCTATTTATAAATATTTATAGTATAATGTATATGGAAAGAGAAATTACTCATAATAAAAATGGGTAACACCTAATGCAAAAGGTGTTCTCTCCATATTTTTTGGATATAGAGCACTGCCTTGGTGCTCTATTTTACTTATTTTCTAAGGCTACTACTATATATAAAATATAGTGTAACTAGAGTAATCCAAGCAAATGCTAGGATTAGTTCCATTTCAAAACCCCCTTTAACAGAAAACTTTGAAACATAGAATCACCCCTTCCTTAACTTAGTTAAAAAAGGAGAGAACACCACTAGATATTACCGCATAGACATTATATATTAGTTAGATATAATAGTCAATATTTTTTTGACTATTTTTTTATTTAGTTTATAAAATCTTTATTTATAAGTGGTTATAGGTGTTTTGTATACAATACAAATGTTTTTATTTTTGAGACCTAGACTCAAAAATACCCTGAAAGACTATGAGGCTGAAAGGGAAAAAGAAAAAGATAGTAAATTAAATGCTAACTTTACTATCTATATAATCTTCTAGTAATGAAGAAGAAGCAAGTAAAGTATTATTAAATACTTTTAGTTTAGATAAATATTCTTGATACTTAGAATTATTATTTAATTCTTTAGTTTTCTCTTCAATAATACTATCTATTTCCTTATACTTATTATCTTCATGATATTCTAAATATGTAGCTTCTTTTTGAAGCTTTTTTATTTCTTCAATTAAGTTTTTAATATCATTATCTTCTTCAATTATATCTACTATTTGTTTATATTCTTTATATTCATTAGAATTATTTATAGCATTAAATAATTCTTCTATACTACTTTCCACTAACTATTTCCCCTTCCATAGACCATGTTTTTACTTCTGTTATATGTACTTGTTTAATACTTCCTATATTAGAAGGATCTCCTAGTACATTAACTAATTTCATTGTATCGGTATAACCCATTAGTTTACCACCTTTATCTGAGTATCCTTCAATTAAAACTGGTACTATTTTATCTTTATATTTTTCATTATTCTCTCTAGCATATTTATTTACTACTTTATTTAATCTTTGTAATCTTTCTTCTTTCTCTTCTAGTGGAACATCATCTTTTATTTTAGCAGCAGGTGTTCCTTCTCTTGGTGAATAGATAAAGGTATAGGCTAAATCATATTTTAATTCGTTATATATTTTTAATGTTTCTTCAAAGTCTTCTTCTGTTTCTCCTGGAAAACCTACGATTATATCAGTAGTTATACTTACTTTTGGTATTTTATCTTTTAATTCATGGAATAATTTTTTATATTCTGCTATTGTATATCTACGATTCATTTTCTTTAGGATATTATCTGATCCTGATTGGATTGGTAAATGGATATAAGGCATTATATTTGGGTATTTGGCTATTATATCTATCATATCACTAGAGAAATCCCATGGATGTGATGTTACAAATCTTATTCTATCTATTCCTGTTTTGGCAACATCTTCTAGTAAATTAGCCATAGTATATGATTCTTCTAGGTCTTTACCATAAGCATTAACATTTTGTCCTAGAAGGGTTACTTCTTTATAACCTTTGTTTTTTAATTCTTCTACTTCTTTTAGGATATCTTTAGGTAATCTACTTCTTTGTTTACCTCTGGTATATGGTACTATACAGTATGAGCAGAATTTATCACAACCATACTGAATATTTACCCAAGCTTTTATTTTGGAATCTCTTTTTACTGGTAAGTTTTCTATTATACTTCCTTCTACTGAGTAAACTTCAATATTTTGCTTTCTCTCTTTTGTTATATTTTCTAGTAATATTGGTATATCATATATATTATGTGTTCCTAGTACTATATCTACCCATTTATATTTATCTTTTATCATATTAGATACTGATTCTTCTTGAGGCATACAACCTCCAATTATGGTAATGATATTAGGGTTTGTTTCTTTTAATTTCTTTATTCTACCTAGTATTCCTACAACTTTATTTTGGGCATTTTCTCTAATTGCACAGGTATTTATTATTATTACATCAGCTTTTTCATAGTTTTCTTCTTTGGTATAGCCTAAGTCTTCCATAATACCTGATATATTCTCACTATCATGGACATTCATTTGACATCCATAAGTTAAAATGGTATAGGTTTTATTATGGCCTATATTGTGAATAGACTCTGGTACTTTATATTTATCATAAGATACTTCTATTTTTTCTTTTGTTCTTATTCTGGCATCTTTTATATTTGGTAACTGCATTTTACTTCCTTCTTTCTAATATTTTTCCTTTACTACTTAAATAATTATATTGTTCCATAAATGTTATATTATCACTTGCTTTAATATTGGCATATTCACACCAATATTTTATCTCTTTTTCCCAATAATAATATTTTGAATCTAAATCATCAGCACTTCTATTGATATAAAGATCATATAATACATAGACTGCTAATGCATCCATAGCACGACGAGCTGCACTAGATATTTTTACATAGCCATCTATTCCTAAGCCTTGATGTCCTATATTGGTATATGAATACTTACTCTTAGTCATATAATTTTTTAGAAGTAGCTGAAGACCACTACTATTTATATCAAAAGAGCCATGTTCTAAATATTTTTCTATTAATTCAATATTTTCTTCTCTTTGAACACGCCATGGCATTATTAGTCCTAAATGTTCTCTTTTATCAATTAGATGAATTGTACTATTAGCGAAAACATTACATTGTTCTACCATCATATGAGCTATTGGTGCTTCACTATCCACTTCTTTTTGATTATTTATTCTTTCTTTCATATGATGATATGCTCTAACGCGTGGATTATCAATAGCTTGTTTATCAAATATTTTGGATATTAGTATTAAATCGTCATGTAATAATCCAGTACTTGTTATTATTTCTTCAGCACCTTGGTAAGTTAATTTATGTTTATTTTTAATTATACTAGGTATTATTTCTAAGGTATCTAAATCTAATGAATAATCTGGTGTTACTCCTACTTTTATTGTTAGAGCATTGGTATTTTTGTTTGGTAATATTGATAATATGTTATCTGATAGATATCTATCAAATATTGGGATACTATTATTTGATAAATAAATAGTATGATTTCTTTTTAAAGCTTCATGCATTGTATTTGATTCATATGGTATAGTAGCGGTTGGATTGGCTAAATGAATAAATAAGGTATATGTACCATTATCATTTCTTTTTATTGACATGGCATCATCTAGACACATATCTCCTTCGTTATCAATAGTAAAGATTTCTTCTTGGGTTAAATCTATCTTTCCATTTGGTAAATAAACATATTCTTCATATTTTGGTATTATAAATGATACATTATAATCTTTAGCTACTTCTTCTTTAGTTGTATATAATTCATTTTCTATTTTATCAATTAGTTCCCAAACAAAGTTTTTAGGACTTGTTTTTAATATTCTTAAATAATCTTCTTCTGAATCATTAAATAGTTTATTATATAATTTACCTCTTAAAAATACATTTATAACACGATTAAAATATTTTATATTTATTTCGTTATCTTCGTCTATCTTTAGATATTGTTCTATGATATTAGCAAATACTGATGTAATAATACTTTTATTTATTAATAATTCTTTCATATTTAATTCGATATATTTTTCTAGTAATTCGATATCTCTTTTTTCAAAGATAAGAAATAACATAAAATTATATTTATCGCCTTTGGCTCTTTTTTTATTATTGATAACACTTTGATTTTGTAAATTGATTAATTCTGATAAATAATCTTCAATCTGAAGTAGTTTTTCTAAGTCAAAACTTAGTGTTATATTACTTAGAAAGACTTCTATTTTGTTATATACTCTTTCTAAGTCTTTTTTGTTTTTATTTTTTTTAATATAGTTACTTAGAAGACTGTTTAGATCTTCTAGTAATGTTTTATTATTTATGGTAGTGATATTTCTGAAGAGATATAGATAGGAATTTAATATTCCTGATAATACTTCTTCGGGATACATTAGTAATTCGTTATATAATGTATCATAATCACAATCGTTATTTAATATTTCTTTTTTTATCCTACGGGATATATTTTTATTACTACTCATAAAACCCTCCTAGTATTATTATATTAGTTTTTCTTATAATCTGTTAATATACTTAAGAAGGCTTCGCTAGGTATTTCTACTTTACCTATTGTTTTCATCTTCTTTTTACCTTCTTTTTGTTTGTCTAGGAGTTTTCTTTTTCTAGTTATATCTCCTCCATAACATTTAGCTAAGACATCTTTACGCATGGCTTTGATATCACTACGAGCTATTACTTTACTACCTATTACAGCTTGAACTGGTACTTCAAACATTTGTCTTGGAATGATATTTTTTAGGTTATCAACCATTCTTCTACCGCGATCATAAGCAAAGTCTTTATGTACTATTAGTGATAAAGCATCTACTACTTCACCATTTAATAGGATATCCATCTTTACTAGATCACTTTCTTTATAGCCTATTACTTCGTAATCAAATGAGGCATATCCTTTAGTAGAGGATTTTAATCTGTCAAAGAAATCATATACTATTTCTGATAATGGTAGTTCGTAGTGGATATTTACTCTTGTTGTGTCTAAGTAATCTATACTTTTATAGATACCTCTTTTATCTTGACATAATTCCATTATTGGTCCTATATAATCAGTAGGTACTAAGATATTGGTAAAGATATATGGTTCTTTGATATTTTTTATTTTTACTTTATCAGGCATCATACTAGGATTATCAATAAAGATTGTACTTCCATCTGTTAAATTTATTTCATAATTTACTGACGGAGTAGTAGCTATTATTTCGATACCAAATTCTCTTTCGATTCTCTCAGAGATTATTTCTAAATGTAATAGTCCTAAGAAGCCCATTCTAAAACCAAAACCTAAAGTACTAGAGGTTTCTGGTTCAAATGTTAATGAGGCGTCATTTAGTTTTAATTTTTCTATAGCTTCTTTTAAAGCTGGATATTTATTTGATTCGATTGGATATATACCGCAGTAGACCATTGGTTTCATTGGTTTATAACCTGGCAAGGCTTTATCAGTAGGATCGTTAGCATCTGTTATGGTGTCTCCGACTGATACGGAAGATAGGCTTTTTATTGATGCGGTAATAAAGCCTACTTCACCTTCTTTTAGTTCTTCTACTTCATGTTCAAAAGGGGTATGATACCCGAGAGATACGACATCATATTCTGCTCCGGTAGTTAGCATTTTTATTTTTGTTTTTTTGGTTATTTTACCTGAAACTATTCTTACTAATATTACTACTCCTCGATATGAATCGAAATAACTATCAAATATTAAACATTTTAATTTATCATTATATTCTTTAGGAGATGGTATTCTATCTATGATAGCATTAACTAAGTCTGGTATTCCTACTCCTGTTTTAGCGGATACTTTAATTATTTCTTCACTAGTAAAACCAAAGGTATCATATAATTCTTTTTCTACTTTAGGTATATCGGCACTAGGAAGATCTATTTTATTTATTACAGGGATTATTTCTAAGTTGTTTTCTAGAGCTAAATAGACATTAGCTAGGGTTTGGGCTTCAATTCCTTGAGTAGCATCTACGACTAGGACTGCTCCTTCGCAGGCTGCTAGTGAACGTGATACTTCATAGCTAAAATCGACATGTCCTGGAGTATCTATTAGATTAAGCATATAACCATTATATGATAATCTTACGGCATTTAATTTTATGGTTATGCCTCTTTCTCTTTCGATATCCATATTATCTAGTAATTGTTCTTTCATTTGTCTTTTATCTACTTCACCAGTATATTCTAAAATACGATCTGCTAATGTACTTTTTCCATGATCGATATGTGCTATTATACTAAAATTTCTTATTTTTGATGTATCCATTTTATCACTGCCTTCTTTTCTATTATAGCAAAAATTAGTATAAAATAAAAGAAGAAACTATATATTTCTTCACTTTTTTCTTTATTTCTTCTTAAGCCTTATAGTCTTTTAGATAAGTATTTTAATGTTTATTAATTTTATTAATAATTAATTTACTGTTTTGATAATACCATCATTATTAAAGATAACATTTATAGAGTAACTATTCATATTATTTAATACTCTATCTTTTTCTTTACCTTCTAAAAGAGATGTTTTATAATTATCTTGTTTACATGGTATAAATTTATAAGATAAATTTCCCTTTTTATTTAATGTTACTGATAATATTCCTGTATCTTTAGTTTCTCTATTAAAGATAAAATCTCCTAGATTATAAGCAATTAATTTATTATTATATATTTCCATACCTTGAAGTAAATGAGCATGACTATCTATAATTAGGTCTGCTCCCTCATCTATATATTCTTTACCTGTTACTTTTATTACTTCTTCTAGTTCATGAGAATCTTCTTTACCCCAATGTATTAGTAATACTACATAATCACTTTTTTCTTTTACTTCTTTGATTGTTTCTTTTAAAAGAGTATTATCATAACATCTAAAGACGCCAGGAGTTGTTTCAGTAGCACCAGGAGTTATGATGTTTTTTTCTGCTCTTGTTGAAGATATAAATGATATTTTATAGCCACCTACTATATAAGAGAAACTTTTTTTAGCTTCAGAAATATTATGGCCTGCTCCAACAAAGGGTATATCATATTCTTTTAGGTATTTTAAGGTATCATTAAAGGCTTCTATTCCATAATCATAGATATGATTATTAGCAAGACTAACTAAATTTACGCCCATTTCTTTATAGATATTTAATCTTTTAGGATCTGCTCTAAAGGTATAGGTTTTGTTAAGAGGAGTACCTCTAGTACTTATAGTAAATTCATTATTAGCTACCATTATATCTGAACTAGTCATGATATCTACTACTTCTTTAGATAGAATTCCATATACTCCTTCGTTTCTTGAATCATAATATGGCATGATATCAAAATTATCTGCTAGTGAGATGTCTCCAACAAAACTTAAGGTTATATCACCTTTCTTATTTATTATTTTGGTATTATCTAAATTATTATTTGATAAATCTTTTAATACTTTTAGTGAATTACCTGTTAAATCATGCCACATGTTATAACTATAAGTATTATTTTTATAGCTTGTATTTATATTTTCTAAAGTATTTATTCCATAGTTATTATAAATATAATTTAAAAAATCATAATCATAATTATTATCATAAGAGATAATATTATTTATTATTTCTTCTTTAGTACTTACACTTTCTTTATTAGGAGTACATCCTACACATAACAATATTATTAATATTACTTCCACTAACTTCTTCATAATTTTAATATATCATAGATGTAATAAAAAGTCTATAATATATTATTATTTAAATTCTTCTATTTTATGAAACATAAAAATCATTTTATCTATTTTCTTATCTGTATGATAATGACCACAATACCATAAATTATAATCTACTGTATTTTCTATCTCATTCAAAAAATGTTCTGTCGAATAATCTACTGTTGATTGATCTATACCACCTAAAAACATTTCTCTTGGTAGATATTTATATGGACAAGTATGTGATAAAATAATATCAATTTTATTATTCATATTATTTAAGACTTCTTTAACTCTACTTTTAGTAGCGGCATTTGGTTGTTCATTTTCATACCAGTTATATCCCATTGCTAATCTAAAATATTTATCAACACTATATGCACCGCCTATTACAAGAACTTTATGATTATTAAAGTTATATACTTCTCCATCTTTTGCAAATAATATATTAGGATAATCTTCTTCATAATATACAATTCCATCATGAAATTTTTTCTTTTTATATGTTTTAATATTTTCTGGTCTCTCCTCATGATTACCATGAATACAAAGAAAAGTTATTGGATATTGTAATAAACTATTTTTAAGTATATAATCATTTTCATTAGCATAATAATTTATTCCAGCATCTCCTAAAACAATTAATGTATCATCTAAAGAAGTTTTATTAACATAACAAAAATTTAGAACTTCTTCAAAATTGGCATGTTTATCACCAGTTATATATATCATACGATCACCATCCTATAAAATTATACCACTTATATTGAAAGATTTAAGTATTATTTAAAAGAAAAGAAGAAAAATTATTTTTCCTCTTTTTTAGTTGCAGTTTTTTTAGTAGTTGTAGATTTTGTACTAGTACTCTTTTTAGCAGTAGTTTTAGTTTCTGCTTTTTTAGCAGGTCCTTTCTTTTCTGCTGCTTTAGTAGTAGTTTTCTTTTCTGCTGGTTTCTTTTCTTCTTTAGTTTCTACTTTTACTTCTTTTGGTGTATATTTTTTACCATTTAAAGCATCTTTTGCAATAGCTACTAAATCTGAAAATGCTTTAGGATTATCAATAGCAAGTTCACTTAACATTTTTCTATTAACTGTTACTCCTGCTTTATTTAATCCATCAATGAATCTTGAATAAGAGATTTCGTTTTCTCTACATCCAGCATTGATTCTTGTAATCCATAATTTTCTAAAGTTTCTCTTGTTTTGTTTTCTATCTCTAAAAGCATATACTCCTGAATGCATTACTTGTTCATGAGCAGTCTTATATAATCTATGTTTACTACCAAAATAACCTTTTGCTTGTTTTAATACTTTTTTTCTTCTAGCACGTGCAACAGTGCCACCTTTAACTCTTGTCATATTATCCCTCCTATATTAAATCTTTAATTCTCTTTAAATCTGATTTGTTTAAACTAGTTCCTTGTTTCTTACTAGATGCTCTAGCAGCACTATTCTTACCAGTATTATGTAAAACACCTTGTCTAGATTTACTAATTGATCCACTTTGTCTTACATTTAAAACTTTCTTTAATCCTTTGTGTGTTTTCATTTTATTTTTCTTAAGTTTTGTCATAATATCCTCCTTCTATTTCTTAGGTGTAAGTTGCATAAACATTGTTCTACCTTCAATTCTAGGTTTTAGTTCTATTTCTGCAACATCACTTACTTCATTATAAAATCTATCTAATACTTCTTTTGCAAGTTCTGGATGGGCAATTTGTCTTCCTTTGAACCTAATGCTTGCTTTTACTTTGTTGCCTTTTTCAAATGCTTTTTTTGCATTATTTACTCTAGTATTGAAATCATGAATATCAATATTTACTGATAATCTGAATTCTTTTGTTTCTACCATTGCTTCTCTTTGTTTCTTTTGTGCTTCTTTGGTTTTCTTTTTCTTTTCATACTTGAATTTGTTATAGTCCATTATTTTACATACTGGCATATTACCACTGTCACTCATAAGTACTAAATCAAATCCAGCATATCCTGCTAGAGTAAGAGCATCTTGTTTGCTCTTTACACCAAGTTGTTCTCCGTTTGGTCCAATTACCATCATTTCCTTACATCTAATTTGTTCATTGATAGGATTATCCTTTAAAGTAGCTATAGCTAACACCTCCAAAAAAATGAATACTAAAGAAGTATCCATTTATCCATTAAAAAGACTAATTATATATTGTATTATAAAGTATGCAGCCTTTTACCTATTACTATGTGTAATCAGGTGAGATAAATATAATCTTCTTTCCGTTTCGTTATTAATTATATTACATAATATTATGAATGTCAACTAAAAAGTACTAAAAATTGCTTATTTAGTGGGTATTTTTTGACTTATTATTGATTTTTTTTAATTATTTGATAGTTAAACTTTTTTTCTAATGACCTTAGGCATTAGAAAACCCTGGAGTGACTACAGGCACGAAGGGCATAAAAAAAGAAGATTACTTTTCTTCTTTAATATAGTTAGGATCAATATTTTCTTCTATTTCTTTTTCTGTTTCTTCAGTTACTTCTTCTGGTATATCATCCCATGGTTCTTCATCTTCTTCGATGGCTATTTTTACTTTGGTATCTCCGACTATCTCTATTCCTAATTCTTTTTCTATATCGATATTGATACTACTTCCATCTTCTTTAGCAGATATACAACTAGGTCCTTTTAAACATCTTACTATTATATCTTTCTTTGATGTATCAGTAGTTTCTTTTTGGGAGACTGTTACTAATTCTTTATATGGTATATTCTTTGTTATTACTGATGTCTTGGTATTGTTATCATATGAATACCATAAGTTTACATCATATGAACCATTTATGACTATTTTACCTGCCTCATCACTACCTGAAAATTTATGATTGATTACCCAACAACCTAAAACAGTATCGACTGGAGAATCTGTATTTACTTTATAAGTATTTTTATAATACTTCTTTCCTTTACCTACTACTGCTTTAGTTACAATTTCTTTATATGCTGACAAAAGATATCACCCCTCACCATAATTTATGTTAGAGATAAGAAAAAAGTACCATTTTTTGATACTTTATTATTTTAATAAATCGTCATTTTTTATGATAAAGATATTTTTATCTTTGTAGAAGGCAAAGAAGACATCTTCGATATTTATATCTTTTTTATCTAGAAAGTTATAGACCCATTTTTTATCTTTCTTTAGATGTTTTAGGGTATCTTCTTGGATATCACCATCTAGTATTATTGGAAGTGGTAATGGTGAAGTTTCTTTTTTATAAGGAAATACGGATAATGTACCGCTGCTTTCTAGGATGGCATATTCTACTTCTTCTATACTACGATAGCCTTTATCTCTTAATTGTACTAGTAAATCGTCTAGGTTATATCTTTGTCTTATCATTTCGTTATAGTTTATTTTTCCATTCTTTATAATAAGAGAAGGATTACCATCTAGGAAGATTCTAAATTTTGGTTTTTTTAGGCTTATATAAGCTAATATACACTGCATTAATACTAATATTACTATTGGTATTAAGGAATATAAAATACTTGCTTTATAGTTTTCAATACTTATTACTGTTAGTTCTGCGATAAGTAATGATACTATTAAATCTGTTATACTTAGTTGTCCTACTTCTCTTTTACCCATTATACGATAAATTACAAATATAAATAGATAGAAGAATATTGTTCTTAGTACTACTATTGTCATAATTATCACCATTATAATTATGTACTAATGTATATTTTTTTATACAATTTCATAATATTTAGTGGTGATATTTATGATTATGAATTATTTAAAAAGTTTATTATGGTGTTTTGGTATATTAATTATTAGTTCTATTATTATTACTATTTTTAATTATTTTAATGTTATTAATGGGATTGTTCTTAAGATTATATTTTTAATTATTCCTATTATTAGTATATTTATTGGTAGTTATAAACTTGGTAAGTTATCTAATGAGAAGGGTTATATTGAAGGTATTAAGTATGGACTTATATGGGTTATTTTATTTGTTATTATTGGTTTGATATGTAAGGTATTTGATTGGACTTCGATTATTTATTATTTTATTTTGTTATTTATTTCTATACTTGGTAGTATTCTTGGTATTAATAAGAAAAAGAAATAATCTCTATACTAGAAGGTATAGGGATTACGATATAAATTACTTAATATGATATCTATTATAAATATACTTATTATTATATATGTATATTTATAATACTTTTTATTATAATATTTATCTATTAATGGTAATAATAAATAGTTTAGTATTAGAGAACCTACTGCAAAGGTAAGGACACTTCTTAGACATACTAGGCCATTTATATTTAGAAATAGTCCTGTATAGTCCCATAATCTTTGATTAAAGATATTTACACTTATATAACCTACTATATATTCTAATAATCCTGTTATTATTATACTTAATATGAATAATAAAATGGGATTCTTTTTTAATGGTTTTAACATACTTAGAAAGACTGCTCCCACTCCATAGATGGGAAGCCATGGTCCATATAATATTCCCCAATTATTTAATACTCCTAATGTTATATAATAAAATATTACTTCATATATGTATCCTGTTATGGCTCCTAGTATAAATATTACAAAGTAATATAATAATTTATCTAATAATGTTTTCTTTTTATTCTTTTTCTTACTCATTTTACTACCTACCTACTATTTAAGTATAGCATAGTTTTAATATTATTACCAGTATTTTATTTAGTTGTTCTTATAGCCTATAGTCTATAAGAATTGCATCAATATGCTATATTATATTTGGTGTGTAGACTTTCTAACTATTAGTTTATTTAGTACTATTAATACGATTTTGTTAACGTCAACAAAATCGTGTATTTAAACTTGTATTAATTTGTTCTTTTGATATTATATGTTCTACTATTTTGGTGTAAGCACCAAAATAGTGTAAAGTCTTATTTTTACTACCTCTATACTGTTTTATTAATAATATCATTCATACTATCTTCTATATCGTTTGTAGTATATCTTTTGGAAGTATTACCCATTTCTGTTTCTGCTTCTTGTAATCTTTCCAAAATAAATTTGTTAAATGTATTAATCTTTTTCTCATTGCATTTAATATTTTTTTCATTATCTTCTATTTTAATATTTAAATTTGTCAATTTCATTTTATCTATCCTTTCAAATATGGCTACAGACCTAGTGTAACCTTTTAAGTAATATTATTTTTACTATTTTGGTGTTTACACCTAAATAGTGTAAAGTCTTGGTTTTACTAGCTTCGTGCGATTTTGCCCGCGCCAACAAAATCGTATATTTAATAATCAAAAATAGCCTTTTTAAATTACTATAAAGTTATTTTTCATATGTATTAACTTGTTTATTTTTTTATGAATATTCTACGATTTTGGGGTAAACTCCAAAATCGTGTGAAACCTTAATTTTACTGACTTCGTGCGATTTTGTTGACGTCAACAAAATCGCACATTTCAACTGCGTAAAAAACAATAAACTTTTATCAAGATTGTATTTGTTTTGCTTTAATATTTTGCTCCTCCTCTATTTCTTTTAACGATTTATCTGGTGTTGGTAAATCTTCCGGCATTGTTCCGCCTAATTTTTCTATTGCATCTCTAATTGTTTTGCCAACAGTATAATGAAGATCAGTTGCCATATCTTCATTTTTTTCTTTTTGCTTTTTTAGTAATGCTTCTGTCTGCGTTATTCTAAAAACATTAGCGCCAAGTTCTTCACTACCCATATTATCTAAAATTTCTTCTCGATATCTTAACTTTTTTCTTTTAGCAATGTCGTCAGCACTTTCTCCATTGTATAGACCTCTGTAACCTGCATTAGTAAATTTATCAAAATTTTTTACTCCCTTTGAGCTTGCAATTTTATATAAAACTTTATTACCATCTCTTGTTTGTTTTCTTCTATATAATCTTTTCTCGTCCTCACTTAAATTATTATATTCTATTTCTGTTAATTCCATTTTTCTAGTTTGAATAGCAAAATATGTTTGTCCTAATGCTACCGCATTATACTTGGGGTTAGCATTTTGAACTATTAAATAACATGCATATCTGCTTAACTTATAGTCGATAATAGGCTTTTTAGTTTTGCCCGCAATTATTATTTTTGAATATATGCTAAAATTATAATTAATACTATTGCCACTTTGCGAACAAGCAACTTGTGCCTTTTCTATTACATTGGCAAATAATCTCCATTCTTTATATCCTAATAATCTCATTAATTCTCTTGCTTCCCAATATTCATTTTCATTTTCGTCTATATGTTTAATGTCGTCAAATATTTTTTCTTTAAATTCTTCTATATCACTCATATTTTTCTTCCTTTCTTTTACAAATTTCTACGATTTTGGGGTAAACTCCAAAATCGTGTGAAGTGTTGATTTTATTGACTTTGTGCGATTTTGGGGTAAACTCCAAAATCGTACATTTTAATAGTTTGAAACTGCTATTTTATATCCACCTTAATGTGTATTCATTTTGCCATATTACCATGTTCTTTTATTATTGTATGTTCTGCAATTTTGGTGCTTACACCAAAATAGTGTGAAGCCTTGATTTTACTGATTTCGTGCGATTTTGTTAACGTCAACAAAATCGTGTATTTTTAAAATATTTACTTCGGCATTTTAGTGTGTAGATTAGAAGTCACTCCCCTGGTTTTATAGATATAACCACACTCTTTCCTACTTCTAAATCTACAAATTAAGTATAATATAAATATATTATGAAGTCAATATCATTTTAATACTTTTGTTTGTTTTTATATATTTATATATTAACATTTACACTTTATGTGTATAATTTATTATAGTGCGTACATATGTATATTAAAAAATAGACTGTTTAGTCTATTCTGTTAGTAGTTTAGATAATGGTACTATGGTGTAGCCTTTACTATTTATATATTTTATTATTATGTCTATGTTTGAAGTATCTTCTAGTAGTATTATACTGCCCCCGGTTAGATTGTTTTTTATATTGTTATAACCTCCAGTTACTGAAGGCATTACTACGAGCATATTGTTATTGTTACATATGTTTAGATAAGTACTATTCTTTTCTTTTAGAAGGCAATACTTAGATTTATTATTACTTAGTTTATTTATTATAATATTATCATTATCTAAGATATCTTTAGTATATACTCCATTATTACCATAAGTATATAGTTCTTGTTTTTTTAATTTTTTTATATTAGTATTAGTTATATCTTTATGATTTAGATAGATTGTTATGTTATTAATATTTGTTATATTTTGTTTTGTCAGGGAATTATATATGACTATTAATGATACTTCATTATTACTATTTCCTTTAACTATGTATTTATCTTTGTTATTTGAAATACTACTACTGGGGAGGATATCTTTATAGATAAGAGATTCTTTTCTAAATATTCCTCCTAGTTTCATTTCTTCATAGCTTTTATCTATATCTACTTCTAGGCCTTTTTTACCTGGTACTATAGTATCATTATCGATAATAGCATTTACTGGGAGTACTTCATAATCTTTTTTTATATCATTTAGTTTTACCATTAAGGGATCTTTACTATTTAATAAATTCATTACTTTATCTGTATAAAAAAAGCTAAAACATACTAATGATATTATGAAGAATATTCTTATTATTTTTTTCAAGATTACCACCTAATAAAATATATGTTTTTGTTTTTAAAAATTAACTAATATAAAATAAAACTTAGGAAGTTTTCCTAAGTTATTTTTTGGCTTGATTTAAAGCATTTTCTAATGCTTCATACAAAGCGTCTATTTTAATAGTACAACCGCTTACTGTGTCAGTATAACCATCATCAGTTAGTTTTACTTTATCTAATCCTTGATTGTCTACGACATTCTTTTCTAAGGCTTCTACTTGAGTATACCATTCTCCTACTTTAGAACCATACTCATTACCATACATTCCATAAGCGTCTCCTAGTGTTTTTTTTGTTGTTTCTACGCCATCTTTTGTATAAGTAGTATCTAGATTAACATCAGTTATTTTGCCATTTTTATCTACTGTTACAATAGCGGTAGCAGTATTATTTTGTCCTCCATAACTATCGATTGCAGTTCCTGTATAAACTCCTTCTTTATATCCTTTTGAACAGCCTGATAATAATGCTAAACCTATTATACTTATTAAACATATTTTCTTTTTCATATTGCTTATCCTCCTACTTATACATTATAAAATATTTTTTTATTTTTTTCTAGTCCTAAATTATGTTTTTATCTAGTTTTTCTATATTTTTTGTATTCTTCTAATTTTTTTATAGTGTCTAAACTAGGATGATTATATTCTTCGTTTGTTATACCATAAGGAGCTAGTTCATATAATTCAGGAAATCCTAAATCACCAAGTAACTCTGTAAAATCTTGATGTATTTTATCTACTTTAGTTTCTCTTTTGGCTCTCTCTGCTGCATCAAGTGATGAGGTTATATCATAATCCTTTTCTTCTGGATTTGTAAATTCTTTAAATTCCACATTATCATTCCTTTCTTATATGTATATTATACAATATTTTAGATGTATTTACTAGCACTATCTAACATTTTTTTTGATATTATACCTATTACTATACCTGTAGGTATAGAGAATATTAAAAGATATGGTAAATAATACATTACATTATAATTATTTAGAAATAATACTCCTACTAGGACTTGACCTATACTATGAAATAGACTTCCTATTATAGATACTCCTATTACTGATAGTTTTGTTTTTTTAAATAGATACATAGCTATTATACTAAATATGGCTCCAGATAATGAGAAGAAGAAATTAATACCAAAGCCTGTTCTAAGTAAGGCTACGATTAAGACTCTAACTAATGATACTGTAATAGCGGTCTTAAAATTATATTCATATAAGGTAAATATTATTACTATATTAGCTAGACCTAATTTTAATCCTGGTATTATATCTCCTATAAAGGTGAAATAACTTTCTATTATTGATATTACTACACATATTGAGGTTAATATGGCTATCTTTGTTATATCTTTTGTTTTCATTAATATACCACTCCATCTAAGTCATTATCTTCACTTATTATCTTTACTATTATTTTATTTGGCATACATACTAAGGATTTGTTATTAGTATATATATATCCTTCTTTAGAGCAGATATGTTTATCTGATGTTTCTTCTTTTACTCTTATTTTTTTATTTTTTACTTCTAATACGACATCTCCTAGATATCCTTTTACTGTGTATTCTTTATTGGTATTTAGATCTATTTTTAATATTTCTTTATCTTCATAATATACAACAGCGGTCTTTCCTTCTTTTTTAGTAATATTAATTATTATAAAGAAGATACTTATAATTATTAATAATACTCCTACTAACTTTAGATCATTCTTATTCATAATTAAAATTATCACTTCTTACTATATTATCTTTATCTATATACCATATTGCTTCGATATCACTATTGTTATTTACTACTTCTAGTCCTTTATCTACTGGTAATAGATATAAGTATGTACTATAAATATCTGCTAGTAGAGAGGATTTTGTTATTACGGTTACTGATTTCATATAGTTACTTGGGTTTTTAGTAATAGGGTTTATGATATGACTATATCTTATATTATCTATATCACAATATCTTTGATAATTACCTGATGTAACTACTGATAAGTTATTTATGTTTACTTTAGTAAAGATATTGCTTGTATTATCTGGATTGGTTATTCCTACAACATAGTATTCTTTATTATATGCTTTACCTACTTTGACATTACCACCAGCATTTATAATATAATTATTTATATTATTATCTTCTAAATAGTTGCCTACTAGTTCGGTTACATAGCCTTTAGCTATACCACCTAAATCTAGTTTGATATCATTATATTTAGTATATTTATTATTATCTAGTTTGATATCATCTATATTTATGTTTACATCTAATTCTTTATTACTTGGTAAGCTATTACATTTATTTATGTATTCTTTCCAGATACCTGTTAGATTACCTGCTGCTATATTAAATAAACCATCTGTTTTATTATAATATTCTATACCTATATTTATGATATCACTAAGTTTTTTATCTATTTCTATTTCTTCATTATTACTTAGTATTTCATTTAAATAATATATATTTACTATACCATCATATTTTTCATATCTATTAGTTAATTTATTATAACTACTATAAAGATAATCGATATCATTAAAGATATTATCTATTTCTTGTTTATTCTTAGTACTATTTATTTTTATATTTATATATGTATCCATATAGAAATAGTTTTTACTATATTCTTTATATGTTATTTTATCTATATATAAGAGTACTAAACTAAGTAATATTAATACTAATATTATTATATATATATATTTCTTTTTCATTTTATTACCTCTATATATATAATACTATAAAATAGATAAAAAAACTAGTACTAAATCCATTTAGTACTAGTTATATTTAATAATTCATTCTCTTCATATTCTTCAGTATAATTTAATATTTTATTTACTACTTCTTTATAATTATCATTTAGATTGATATCATTATTTATTATTCTTTTTTTTAATCCTTTTTTATATTTATTATCATTTATATAGATATACATACATCTATCTATATTTCTTATTATTTTTATATCTTCTTCATTATCTCCATTACATGAGAAAATTATATCTTTATACCATTCTATTAGATCAATAGATAGATCATCATTATACATGATATCACTATTAATTATATCATCATAGTATGGACAACACTTTAATATTTTTTTTACATTAGTTACATCAATAGTAAGTGTTTCAAACATAATATCCTCCATATACTTTATTTTCACCATAAGTATATCAATAAAATATTATTTTGTAAAGTAATTCGACATATTTAGATTATTTTATTGTTATAAATAGTAATATTAACCACTGACATAGCCAGTTGTTCCAACAATCCATGCACTATTACCATCATCAGAGTAAGGTGTTAACAATCAATTTGATGTCATTATGGACTTCATCCAATTGTTTGTTGTACAAATTTCATCATCATAAGAATCCAATTTTTTTACATTTGCTTAAATCAACACCCTAGTTTGACAGTTCAAGTAGTAGATTGAATGTTATCAAATAATGTTCCACTTACTCTTTCCTTATCATACATCGTCTCTACATATACCATTTCTGAATCATGCCCTCTCATATAATATGTTGTTTCTGATATCATATTTTTTGTTGTGTCATTTTTTTATTATTAAATTTTTAAATTACCACTTATTATTTCTTTTAGGTTTCTTAGATATATTGTTAAGATATTAGCTTTTAATATATCTTCTTTTACGGTAGCATCTATTGTTGATATTATATTATTATCTTCAATTATATCTATAGTTCCTACTTTATCTCCTTTCTTTACTGGAGCTATTATTTTATTTATATTGGTTTTGTATGTGATGTTTTTTTGGTCATCACTCTTTTTATTTAATATGGTAATGTTTTCTTTTGGTACTATTTCTGTAGTTATAATTTTTCCTAATTCTACCTTCTTTTTCTCAATAGTTGTTTTTTCATCTAATATGGTTTGAACCATATAGATATTAAATCCATAATCTAACATTTTAGTGGTATCTGCACTTCTTTTACTAGTGTTTTCTTCTTTCATTACTACGGTTATTAAACGCATGTTATCTTTTTTCATTGTAGCGGTTAAGCAGTAACCTGCTTCATCGGTAAATCCTGTTTTTAGTCCATCTACTCCTTCTTTGAATCTTACTAAACGATTGGTGTTTACTAACCAGAATGGACTTTTGGTATCTTTTCTTAAATAGTCTTCGTATGTTGAAGTAAATTCTAGTATTTTTTCATGTTTTACTAATTCTTTGGCTATTAGACTCATATCGTATGCTGATGAGTAATGATTGTCAGCAGTTAATCCTGTTGCGTTTATGAAGTTAGTATTTTTTAATCCTAAATCTTGGGCTCTAGTGTTCATTCTTTTTACGAATTGTTCTTCACTACCAGATACGCGTTCTGCGAGTGCTACCACGGCATCATTTCCTGATGCTATTGCTACTCCTTTTAATAAATCTTCTACTGTCATTTTTTCGCCAACCTTTAGAAAGATTTGACTTCCTCCCATACTTGATGCTTTCTCTGATGTTGTTATCATTTCATTCCATTTTAAATTACCATTTTCTATTTCTTCCATAATAAGAAGCATACTCATCATTTTGGTCATTGATGCTGGAGCTAATTTTTCATCTTTATTTTTTTGAAATAGTATTTCTCCAGTTGATGCTTCAATCATAATAGCACTCTTTGCATTAGGAGCTAAATCTTCTGTTTCTTCAGCTTTTACTAAAGGAATAGATATAAACAAAAGTAAAAGTATTAATATTTTTTTCATTTAAATCACCTAGTAAAAACTATGCTTTTATATTATAAAATATTAATACTTATCTTTTATTTATTCTTACAAATGTCTTCTTGTATTTGTCCCATTCCTAATTTATCTGTTTCTTTTACTTCTAGCAATACTTTTAGTCTATTATCACTTCTAATAGCATTATTAAAACTAAAATAACTTAATACATCATCTATATCATTTATTTTATTGTTAGTAGTTCCTTTTAATGTATAAGTAAATTCATAATATTTATTTACTTCTAATTTTTTCTTTAATTCACTAGTTATTATATGAGAATAGGCACTATGTGTTAAATATTGATCTACTACTACATAAGACATTTCTGGTACTTCTGCTATATAGCCATCTAATAGGTCTACTACTCTATATGTCTTTGTAAATGAGCAATCATAATATACTTCTTTAGTATTTGTAGTATTATCTGTTACTTCTTCTTTTACATTATCTTTTTCTTTAGTTAATTTGTCATTTTCATATTGTAAATATATATTGCAGCCCATTAGTCCTAATATGACTACTATACATATTAATAATAATCTTTTATCTTTATTCATATATCCTCCTATTTCTACTTATAATATAGCATATTAGATAATATTATGCAATATAATTTAAAAAATTAGGTGTATGTTATAACAAAAAATGAATACTTGAGTAAAATATATTAGATATCGAAAAGGAGGTATTTTTATGTATTATTATGGTGGATATTCTGGAGGATATAATACTGGTAGTTCTTGTGGATGTTCTAATGCTATGAATTATTCTTATCCTAGTTATGGCTATGGTTATGGTAACTATGGTTATGGTAGTAATGCCGCTATTGTACTAGTATTATTTATCTTACTTGTTATTATAATTGGTACTAGATTAGCAGCTTAATATAAGGGATTATTTCCCTTTTTTTCTTTAACACTTTCATTTTTTATAATTTTATGATAAAATATTAGAAGTTAAAGAAAGGGATGAAGTATATGCTTAGAACTAAAGATATTTTAGATGAAAAAGATCCTAGAGTTAGGGCTAAAAATACTGATGTTGATTTTCCATTAAATGATGAATATAAAGATATTATACCAGAAATGTTAAAACATTTAAGATATTCACAGATTGAAAAATTATCTAAAAAATATGATTTAAGGCCCGGTATGGGACTTGCTGCTCCACAACTTGGTATTAATAAGAATTTCTTTGTTGTATGTTATGAAGTTAAGGATGGGGTATTTGATGATTATATTTTAATTAATCCAAAAGTTATTTCTTATTCAGAAGAAATGATTTATGCTGGTGAAGGTGAAGGATGTCTTAGTGTTAATAGAGAAGTTGAAGGTATTGTTCCAAGACATGCTAGAATTACAGTTGAAGCTTATGATTTGGATGGTAATAAACGTAAATATCGTGTTAGAGAGGATTTAGCTATTGCTTTTCAGCATGAACTTGATCATTTAAATGGTATTTTATTTGTTGATTATATTGATCCTAAGGATCCTTATAAGAATGCTGATTTATATAGAGAAATATAAAAAATATGTCTAATAATGACATATTTTTTTTATTTTCTTTTTACTAATTAAATATTCTTTATCTTCTTCATTTATATCTAAATTATTAAATAATACATAGTTATATACTTCTTTGGTTACTACTCCTAATAAATCTTTTCTATTTCCATAATAGATAATGTTATTTAAACTAGTAGGTACTTCTAACTTATCTGTAAAACTTAAGTTTATTCCATTTGGATAATAGAAGTTGTTTCCTACTATAAAAGGACTATTTATATTATGTAATGTCTCTAATATTTTGAATAGATGTCCTGTTTCTAAAATTGTATTATTGGTTAATGAAGATATTTTATCTTTCTCAGCCAATATTAATATTTTTCCATCTTCAGGAGTCCAATTTCTTTCTTTTTCCTCTATAGTAGCGGCTCCATATTCTCTTGTATACAATCTTTTTATTTCATAAGAATCACCTATCAATGATTGTATTAATTCTATAGTATTTTCCCAAGGCTCTTTTTTCATAATTATTTTACTAATAAATATATAATTACTGCTATTACAATTAAGACTATAGAAGATAAGATTATTAAAGCTCTTTTACTTATATTTAAGAAACCATTTTTATTCATACTATTAAGTAAGTTTATCTTAAACATATCTCTTTCGGCATGAGACTTAGATACCATAACACCTTTATAGGTAGTAAGTTCTTTTTGATGGCCTTCAGATAATATTTCTTCAGGAGTTATAGTATCTAACATTATTAGTTTTTGATTTTCATATAAAGTATAATGTAAAACTATATCTCCATGTACTTTAGAAAACATTCTATCAGTAGGAAGTTTTAATTCATATTTTACTATACCTTCTTTACTATTTTTTGATACTACTACTCCTTGAAAGTTACCATCACGAAGTGAAGGTACATAATCAAATATTAACTTTTTATAGGCTAACATATTATATTTTTTTAATGATCTTTCTATTTTTTTAAATTCGTTTTCATTTAAATATTCAACAACATATGAATGCATTTTCTATCACCTATATTCATTTTACTACATTTTTGTTCTTTTTTAAATATACTTTACAAAAAAAAATGAACTATTTGTCATTTTTCTTAATTTTGCTTTTTATTCTTGTTATTTTTTTATCATAATTATCTCTATTAGTGTCATAATCAAAGAATTCTAATGTTTTATTAAAGTCTTTGATTGGTAACATTGCTACTGGATGGAATATAAAGCTTTCTTTTATTGATTGGTAGTAGAGACTTACTGGTTTTTGATTTTTATTTATTTCGATATAAGATTTTATTTCTTCTAACTTTTCTTTAAGTTGCTTTAACTGGAATAATCCTTTTTCTAAATTTATTTCTCCAGCAGAAATTTGTTTACTTATTAATACTATTTTTTCTTTGGTTTCAGCAAGGATATCGGTATATTCTTCATTTATTGTTGACCTTTTTTTAGGATTATATAATATATCTAATAGTTCTTCTAATGCTTCATTATCGTCATCTAATATTCTTTCGATTAATATGGCTTCAATTGGATATACTAATTCATCATATTCTACTAAATATTCTTCTAAATCGGGGTCGTAACCGCGGCCTTCTTTTATACCTATTTTTTTACTAGTATAATTTATTGTTCTTTCATCATAGCACTTTCTATATATAGTTGTAGTTTTATATTTATAATGTTTTTTCTCACTACAATTTAGTATTATTTCTCTTTTTAATTCTTCTAATCTTTCTTTTTTTAATTCTACTTTATTTTTTTCTATATAAGGATCTCTTACTGCTCCTATTAATTGATAATGTATCATATTACTCCTCCATTTTTCTTGTTTGCACTATAATTACAATATAATTGTCAAGCAGATAATATTATATCATAAATTAGAATAATAGCAATAATATTCTTGCAATTATATACTTTATATTATATAATAAAGATACTTAAGGAGGTTTTTATATATGAAAAACATTTTATATGATGGTAATTTGGAGGATGATATTTATTATTTAGATAATAAATTTAGTTTTAAGAAAGAATTTGTTTTTTTTACATTAATTTATATCTTAGTAGCAGGAGTTTTTGATGTTGTTTGTATTAAATTAGGAATTATTCCTTTTAATTTAGAAAGTATTCTTATTAGTTCTGGTATAGAATTATTTTGTGGGACTATAATTAACTTAACAACTACTTTAAAAAGATTAAATACTTATAAAAAGAATGCTAACAATGCCAAGAGAAATGTATCTAGTCTAATTAATGAGCTTGAAAATAATAATATATCTGTTACTAAAGAAAGAATTGTTGATAGTGAAATGACTGAAGAGGTTACTAAGAGTGTTACTTCTGGTGATAAAGGTGAAGTTTTATCAAAGAAGGAAATTATTACTAAATACTTTTATTTATTAGATAAGGATGATAAAATTAAAGTACTTAAACAAATAGAAGAATATATTAAAAGCAACAAGAAAAAAACTTCAAGTATTTCTTTAGATTTACTTGAAGATGATGATTTAAAAAAGCATGAATTACCGGTATATAAAACTTTAATAAAGAAAAAGCAAGACTGATCTTGCTTTTTTTATAAATGATTTTCAAATAAAGGAAGTATTTTCTTTAATGATGATGTTCCTGTTACTTCACTTATTACTTTATTACCTGATGATTCTATAATGGTAACTAATTTATAATTATTTTCAATATCTGTTCTTGATTCATTTAATTTTGCTATATAATAATATTCAATATTTTCATAATTTACTTTATCTAATACTAAATATTCTTCTTCATTTTCTAGTATAATTACTTTATCTATATCTATCATAATTCACCTCTTTTTATTCTAAATCGGGAAAGCCAAAATTGTCTTTTGTGTTAGAAAAGTTTTTATTATTAATTGGAATATTTATGTTAGGAAAGTCTTTTGTTTCTAATTTTGAATCAGATACTGGTATCCAAAACATATTATTTGTATTTTCTAAATTAATTTTGTTAATTTCTTCATCTTTTATTGGCTCCTCTTTAGCCTGTTCTACTACAGGAATAGTCCATACTGGGTTTTCTTCTTTTGGCTCTTTTACTGGTTCTATCTCTTCAGTAGGCATAGTCCATATTGGCTCTGGTGTTATATTATTTGTTTCCGGTACTATATCTTCTTTAACTGGCTGTTTTGGTTCTTCCTTAACGCTCTCATTAGTAGAAGGAGTTTCCTCTACTTTTTCTTCTGGCTTCATATCTTTGGTTAATTCATCAAAGAGATTAATTTTAGGTTTGGGATTTAATTTTCTATTAACTGTTTCTCTGACACTTTCACCTTTTAATTTTGCAAGGCCAATATTTAATGTTTTTGGATAATCTATTACTTCTTTAATGCGATATGGATCTATGGTATCATTTACTATGTCTTCAAGTACTTCTTCTTTTGGGGCATCTTCTTCAGGTATTTCTTCTGAAACTTCTTCTGGTATTTCTTCAGCTTCTTCTTCTGTATCATAAGTATCAATTATTCCATATTCTCTTAGAATAGTTAATATTTCATAAGAATTATTTATTTCTTCTAATTCTTCTAAGCGTTCTTCTTTAAATTTTATTCTACTTGTATAGTTAACTATATTTTCTAATACTTCTTTTTCACTATTTAAAGTATCTTTTTGTTCTAATAATAGATTTTCAAAATCTAATAATTCGTTATTATCTTCTATATGTAATTTATTTTTTAAGTGATTGTTTTCTTCAATTAAATCTTCTAATTTATTTCTTTTGGCTATGATTCTATCAAAGTCTTCTTCATAAGCTATTACTAGTTCATATATTTTTAGAATTATTTCTCTATTTTTCCAAATATAATAGTTCTTTTCGGCATCTTCTATATATGATGTATAATCATCATCAGTACCACTATTCATTAGGCTTTTTACACTATCTAGAGTTACTTCTAATGTTTCTTCATTTTCTCTTACTTTATCTTCAACTGTAGATAATTCTATATTATAATTATCTTCATTTATTTTAGTAAAATATTCATCATTTTTTATTGATGTCATTAATGAAGAATATATGTTATCTTCCATGACTTTATTTTTTTCTGTGTATTCTTCTTTTTCTTTTTCTAATTCTATTAAGGAATTTTTTAGTTTAGATATACTAGTAGTTAATTCATCTATTTCTGACTTTGTAGTTAGATATTTGGTTATTGTATCTAATCTTGTTTTCTTTTCTTCTAATTCGTCTTCTGATACTACTAATTGAAAGCCATCTATATACTTACCAGTAGAGTTATAGAAGTGTTCTTCTAGTTCTCTTCTTTTATCTAAACGTTCTTCTAGTAATTTTATTAATCTTTTTAATCTTGTTTCTTCTTTTTCTAATGTAACCTCAGGTGATATTAAATTTCTAATTTCTTTTTCAAATTCTTTATTATAGATGGAATCTATTTTTTTGGCATATTTTTCATAATTATCAATTACATCACTTGGAGTCTTAATATTTCTTTCTTTATCTAGTTTAATTCTCATTTCAAATATTTTACATAGATTTTCAAAAGATTTTATAGAGTTTCCTTCCATAATACTTCACCCTCTTTCTTTTTTAAATCTGGAAATGATATGTTATCATTATTATTAATTATTTCTGGTTTTAATTTATTATTACCTATTACTGGTATTTTATTATTATTTTTAGATGTATCAGTAGTCTTCCATATTATATTACTATTATTTTCTAAGATGTCATATATACTTGAGGCTTTTTTAGATACTTCAGCAGTTTCTTTTGGAATTGGTTCGGGTACTTCTATTTTTTTAGGTACTTCTTCTTCTTTAAATAAATCTATAGTTTCTTCTTTAGGAGGTTCTTCTTTTACTTCTTCTTTAGGTTTTGCTATTTCTTTATTTTCTGAAACGTCCATATTCCAAAGTGGTAATTCTTCTTTAACTGTATTTTTTATTTCTTCTTTAACAGTTTTATTAGGAGTTATCTTTGTATTTTCAAATAATTCGTCAGTATCAAAATCATTAGTCATAATGTCTTCTAATGTTTTATTTTTAAGTGGATTTTTTATTTCTTCTTTTTCTTTGGTTTCTTCTATTTTAGGTAATATTTTTTCATATTCTTTACTAATGTTTTTTTCTGTTTCATTAGTTTCTTTTTTGATAACAGTTTCATCTTGAAGTTTTTTCATTTTTTCTGCTACGGCTAATTGTTCTTTAAGTCTTGCTTCTTCAATTAATTTTTGTCTTCTTACTCTGGCAGCCTCTATTTTTTGTTCTTCAGCTATCTTTTTTTGTCTTTCTACTTGTTCTTCTTGTCTAGCTTTCTTTACTTGTTCTTCACGATATCTATTTTCGTTTTTAACTAATTCTTCTAAAACGTCTTTGAATTCTTTTGAATTATTTTCTTCATCTATATCATATAGTTTTTTATTTCTCTTATTTCTTTCTTCTTTTAGGAATTCATAATTTTTTATATCATTACCCTCTAATTTTATTGTATTATATTGTTTAGAAAGTTCACTATTTATTTCTTTATATAATTCAGTAGAAGTTATATTTTTTAATATGGTATCGATGTTTTCTCTCTTATCTAATAACTCATCGTAATTAGAAGTCTTTTGATCAAATATATTGATTAAATTAATAATATTTATGTCTTCATTATATTTTAAATATGATGTATTAACTTCGTTATACATATTATTACATTCTAAAATATATTCTGGTTCTCCTAATTCATTAGCACTCTTTAAATTATCTTTAGCAAGAGCTAGTGCATACTTAAATTCTGAATGTTTTTTAGATATTTCTTCACGATGTTCTACTAATTTATATAGTCCTAATTTATCTAGAGATTTGTCTAATAAATTTATCATTTTCTTTTCTAGGCTTTCATTTAATCTTGTATTTGCTTTTACATTTCTAGATGCTTCACTAATCTTTATATCTAGTACTTTCATTTCTTTAATTAATTCTTCTTGTTCTTTTTTATTTTCTTCATATTTTTCAATTATGTCTAATCTTCTTTTATATGTAGATAGTTTATCTTCTCCTAAGAAAGATGTAAGTTCTACTAATGAACCAGTAATTTTTTTATGTTCATTCTTTCTCTTGTTTAGATATTCTTTTCGATCATTAATTAAAGTTATTATACTTCTAAGTCTAGTTTTTTCTTCATCAAGAAATTTTGCTTTTTTACTAAGTAACATTAGATATTCTTCTTCATATTCTGTATTTGTATCTAATAGTATTTGTTTTTCTATTTTATCTAATTGATCACATATTCTTTCTTTTTGAATTTCATCATTAGTTAAATTTAGACTATTTTGAAACATATCGTATTGTTTTAATCTTCTTACTACTTCTCTACTTGTATAGTTCACGCTAAACCACCTCTAGTATAATTATAATTTTTTTTATACTTTTTGTCAATTAATATACATTATTTTACATTATTTATTTCTTCTTAAGCCATAGTCTTAAGAAGTTTCTTAAAGCCTATTTATAGTCTTTAAGAAAAAAATATATTATATGTATTAAACATTAATTAAGTATATATATTATGCTTATGTATGATAGATATGGATGATATATTAGTTTAAGACTTATTTATAAGGCTTAAACTAACACTGGAAGACGATAGACTGAAAGTGAAGAAAATAATAAATAATATTACATATTTTTACCATAATAATAAAGAGGTGTGATATGAATACTAAAATAATAAATAAATTAAAAGAAGAAACTAATAATAGTTCTTATATTGTATATAGAGAAAAATATATAAATAATATTAAAATAGATATAATATATAACGAGGTATTAACTGATCAAGATAAAATGTCTAACTTTATTTATAGAAGTTTAGATCATATAGAAAAAATATATCAAGAAAAAGAATTATTATATGATGTCATAAAAAATAATATTAGTAATATTAAAATAAAAGAAATAAATAACTATCAAGATATTTGTAAATATTTAAATAATGGGTTTGTAATACTTCTAATTGAAGATGACTATTCACTTGCGTTAGAAGTAAAAAAGAATCTAACTAGAAGTATTGAAAAGCCTATGACAGAGACCACTATCAGAGGGGCTATGGATTCTTTTACTGAGAATATTGAAACTAATATTGGTCTAATTAAAAGAAGATTAAAAACTAATAAATTATGGAATGAAGATATGGAATTAGGTAAATATACTAAAAATAAGATAAGTATTCTAACTATTAAAGGATTAACTGATTCTAAAATTAAAGATAATATTATTAATAAGTTAAATAGTCTTGAGATTGATGGAGTTACTGATACTGGTACTTTGAAACATCTAATAGAGAATGAAACTAAAACTATTTTTCCTACTTCTATTACTACTGAAAGACCAGATAAAGTAGTATCTTCCCTACTTCGTGGTAAAACAGTTATTATAATTGATAACTGTCCATTTGTTTTAATTATGCCGGTTGATATTAATGATTTTTTTCTATCTCAAGATGATAAGGACTCTAATTATATAAATAATTCACTAACTAGAATATTAAGATATCTTGCTTTTTCTATAACGGTATTAACTCCTGGTATATATATTGCTTTGACTACCTTCAATCAAGAAATGATTCCTCTAGAACTACTTACTAGTTTTGCTTCTCAAAGAAGTACTGTTCCTTTTCCGGCTTTCTTTGAGGCACTACTTATGTTTGTATCCTTTGAAATATTAAGAGAGAGCGATTATAGAATTCCTAATGTATCTAATTCAGCTCTATCCATTGTTGGTGCTTTAATATTAGGAGAAGCTGCGGTTAACGCTGGTATTGTCTCTCCTATTATGATTATAATAGTGGCTATTACTGCGATTAGTGCTTTAGTAATAGTAGAACCAGAACTATCAAATGCTGTTAAATGGTATCGTATTCTCTTCATGCTAGGAGGTACTACGATTGGTATTTTTGGTATATTTATTGTATTCATAATATTTACTACTAATCTATGTAGTATTAATTCTTATGGTAAATCTTTTACTATGCCATTTACTCCTATTAATAGTGATATAAAAAATAGTATTATTAAATTTCCTTTGCTTAAAAGAAATAAAAGAAATAAATATTTAACTAATAATATTATTAGGGAGGTAAGTTATGAAAAGAATTAAATTTTTAATATTATTATTACCTCTATTAAGTGGCTGCTACAACTATAGAGAACTTAATGAACTAGGTATTACTACTGCTGTTAGTATTGATTATAAAGATAATAACTTTTATGTAATAGCAGAAGTAATAAATCCTATTAAACAGCAAGATGCTTCTAGTAGTAATAATTCTCCATTTGTAAATTATAATAGTTCATCTTCTTCGCTTCAAGATGCCTTTCGTAAAGTAGTTTTAGAGTCTCCTAGACAGTTATATGCTGCTCAGTTAGAAATTATTGTCTTAAGTGAAGAAGTAGTAAATAATCATCTTGAGGAAGTATTAGAATATTTTGCAAGAGACCCTGAATCTAGAACTGAAATTAAAATAATTGTTGCTAAAACTGAAGATAGTACCAAAGCTATTACTCTTCAAACGCTTCTTACTAGTTTATCTTCATCAAATATAATAAACTCATTAGATTTACAAAGTAAAGTACTAGGAATGTCTTATCCTGTAACTTTAAATGAATTATTAAATATGTATATTGACCCTTATTTGGAAGTAGTTCTTCCTTCAATGACTCTATATGGTAATTATGAAATAGGAGATGAAAAAGAAAACATAACAACTTCTTCTCCTAAAGCAATAGTGAAAATAGATGGAAGTACTATTACTAAAGATAATAAAATATTAGGTTATTTAGATTTAGAGGAATCAAAAATATTAAATTTGATTAATGGTAAATTAAAAGAAACTATTATTAAAATGAATTATTATGATGGTTATATAATATTTGAACCTAATAGAATAAAAGTATCAAGAGAATTAGATATCAAAAATAACATCATTAAAATAAATATATCAGGTTATTCTAAAACTAAAGAAATACAAAGTAATATCGATCTCAAAGATCCAAAAGAAGTAGAAAAATTAAATAAAGCTTTAAATATGGAATTAGAAAAAAAAATAACTGATACTTTTAATAGTATTAGAGAAAAATATGGTACTGATGTCTTTGGCTTTCAAGAATTATATTATCGTACTAATTATAAATATTTTAAAGAAAACTGTACTAACTGGTATGAAAATATATATCCTAAAATTAAATTAGAAGTTAAAGCTAATGTAAGATTATATGAAAAAGGTAATACTCTAGGAGGATTAAGATATGAAAGAAAAAATAAATAATATAGAATTTTCTAGCACTCTATTTCTAATATTATTTTCTTGTACTTTAGGTATAGCTCCATATATAACTATTAAAATAGCCGGTATTGACTCATATATTGGTTCTATAATAGGAAGTATAATTGGTCTAATACCTCTCTTTATATTTATATATATCTTTAATTATGAAATAGATAAACCAATCTATCAGAAAACAAAAATAATATTTGGTAATATTCTAGGTACTATTATTAATATTTTTTTAACTATATTATATTTTATTTTAGCTATAACTATTTTATTTAATACTAGTAATTTTATAATATCTCAATATTTGACTGATACTCCTATTAAATTAGTTATTATTATTCTATCTCTAACTGCTTATCATACTTCTAATAAAGGAATAACAACTATATCAAAGATTAGTTTAATATATACTTTGATTATAATTATATTATTTATTATGGCTACGATTGGTTTAATACCAGAGATAGAATTAGATAACTTAAAACCAGTACTAGAGTATGGAATAAAAAATCCTATTATTGCAGGGATGACATATAGTTTAGTATTAACTATACCTATTAGTAGTCTTCTTATAATACCTAAAAAAGGAATAGAAAATTATTATAAGACAACAAAATATATCATAATAACATATTTAGTAACTACAATAATGATTATTTTTATGTCATTAGTCGCATGTGCTTGTCTAGGTAGATACCTCATATCAATGTATCAATATCCTGTTTATATAACTTTAAAAAAAATATCTATTTTTGGTTTTATTGATCGTATCGAAAACTTTCTTTCTATTGAATGGATACTAAGTACTTTTGTTGCTTTTACTCTTCCTATAATTAATATTCAAAGTAATATAAATAAAAAGAATAATAAAATAATTAATCTAATAATTATAATTATTATTATTATAGCTACTATGATATTATTTAAAAACAATACTAGTTTTAATCATTATCTTGATAGTATATATCCATATATATTATTAATTATCTTAATTATATATATAATAATATTTATAACAATTATAATAAAAAAAGGTATAAAAAAGAAAAACTAGAATATAATAATAATACAGTAAGATTAATTACTGTTTAGATATAGAGACTACTAATGTCTCTTCTTTTGTTATATATGCCCATACATTATATATTATATTACATAACATATTAATGTGGAGTTGATTATAATGTTAACATTTTTAGAAGAACAAAATCCTATACTTCTTGCTTTTCTAGCTACTTTATTTACTTATAGTGTTACTTTAATTGGAGCCTCTATTGTGTTTCTATTTAAAAAAGTTAAAAAAAATATCATGGATGCTATGCTTGGCTTTGCCGCTGGTATTATGATTGCAGCATCATTCTTTTCACTACTCGAACCATCTTTAAAAATGGCTGAAAGTCTTAAGATGATACCTTGGATAGTTACTACTATTGGGTTTATATCTGGCGGCTTACTTTTATTCATTGGTGATAGAATATTTACTAAAATTGATAAAAAAATATCTAAGAATAAAGATGAAAATAATAAAACAAAAAGTTTAAAAAGATGTATTATGTTAATTCTTTCTATTACTCTTCATAATATTCCCGAAGGTTTAGCAGTAGGAGTTGCATTTGGTGGTATTGCTTATGGTATTGAAGGAGCTACCTTAAGTTCGGCTTTGATGATAGCTCTTGGTATTGGTATTCAAAACTTTCCTGAAGGAACCGCTGTTAGTGTTCCATTAAGACGTGAAGGACTAAGTAGAAAAAAAGCCTTTTTCTTTGGACAACTAAGCGGACTTGTTGAACCAATATCTGGGGTACTTGGGGCCCTACTTGTATTAAAAGTAAGAACACTTCTTCCCTTTCTACTTGCCTTTGCCGCTGGTGCTATGATTTATGTAGTAGTAGAAGAATTAATACCAGAATCACAGACTAATAAAAGAAAAGAATTAATGGCTCTATTTACTTTAATAGGATTTTCTATTATGATGATTCTAGATGTTGCTTTAGGTTAAAAAAAACAAGTATTGTTACTTGTCTTTTTTTATTTATTACAGTCACTTGTACAGATATTGGTTTTAGTTTCTTCAAACATCTTGGCAAGTTTTTCTTTAAGACCCTCTAAGTCTTCGTTTTTCCAATATTCTTCTGGAGTCTTATAGCCTTTAGTATCCCAAGCTGTTTCATCATCAAAATCTAATATTTCACCATCTTTTACTGCTATTACAGAAGGAGCATAAATTCTCTTATTTCCTTCTTCATCAAATTTTAAATAATCTTTAAGAATATCTATCATTTTTTTATAATTATCTGTATTATCTTTTCTATCATTTAAAATATTATAATAATAAACTTTATCTACATCATTTGCTTTAGCTACTTCATTTAAATATGGTACATAAGCAGTACACCATGGACACTCTGGAAAACCTAGATATACTACTCCTGTTCCATGTTCTAATATATTTATTATCTCTTCAGCACTTCTGTAAACAAAGACATTATCCTTGGTAACACTAGTATACTCTTCAGCAAATTTCTTACCATCAATATTAGTATTTTTTTCTTTATTTAAGTAAAGATATCCTAAAACTCCTAACGCTATAACTAAAACTACTCCTATTACAATTATTATTTTCTTTTTCACTTTCTCACCTCATACTCAGTATAAATTATTTATTATTATTTTTCTATATAACTTAAGTTGAATTAACTAAACTCTAGGTTGAGTTTAATTGCAACTCTTATTCATTGACAATGGAACCTTGTAAATAGTAGTTTTATCTTCTTCATCAGTAGCAGTTATTTCTAGTGTTATGTTACTTTTTTCAATATTCTTACATTCTTTAGCAAAATTATCTATACTAAAATTTACATCTTTTAAAAAATCATTTAACTTAATACTACTATCTTTTTCATAAGTATAATTACCTATTTGTTTTTTAACCATACCATGTTCTTCATATAATAAGCATTCTATCTTTTTATATAAATTATTGTCAGTACCACCACAATAATCTATATTAGATATATATAAATATGATTTATTCTTATTATAAGCTATACTACCTGATATTTCAAAATTAGAACAATTTGAAGATACTGTTTTAAAAGTAAAAGAATCATCATGAAATACTATAAATAAAATTATTATTATAAGTAATAATACTCCTAATGAAATATATATTATTTTTTTCTTATTTACTTTTTTACTTTGATTATTCTCACTATTTTTACCTTCTAGTAAATCATTGATATTAATATTGTAGTCATCACATATTTGTTTAAGTAAAGATATATCAGGAATATTTTTACCATTCTCCCACTTACTAACTGCTTGATATGTTACACCATATTTTTCTGCAAACTTTTCCTGTGTTAAATTATTCTTTTTACGAAGTTCTTTTATTAAGTTACCTATTCTTTTTTGATCCATACTACCACTTCCTATGTATAAAATATCTACATATATTATTTTATCATATTTTTTTATTTTGGCATATATAAAATTTAAAAAGCAGTAATTTTTATTTACCACTTTCTTATTTTTTTAGAATTAAAGTTTTATTTTCTTCGGCCACTTCTACATCATTAAATACTTCTTTTGATTCTTCTAAATATATTTTTTTATCTTCTTCTGGCCAAAAGTGTATTAACAACAATTTTTTAGCATTAGAATTATTTGCCAATAACCCAGCATCATAGGCTGTCATATGTGTACTACTATTAGAATTATATCTTCTTAATAGTGAACTCTCACAAATAATTAAATCTGCATCCTTACAAAAACTTATTAAATCAGTAAGATTAGAAGTACCAATATCAGAAGTATATATAATCTTAAAATCTTTATTTTGTAATTTTACCATAAATGCTTCTATGGTATGAGATTTATTATCATGAAAAGTTATTTTTAAATCATCTATAAAAAATGAATAACTATCAGTTATATCAAAATACTTGGCATAACTCTCTTTACTAGATACTATAGATTTCTTATTGAAGTCATAATCGTTTTTGGGTAAAAATATATTTATCTTGTTATTAAGTAATCCTAAATTATGATAGACATAAGATGCGTAGCAGATACTTCCGATATCTCCGAAATGATCTCTATGATAATGAGTAATTATCACATTTAAATCTTCTAAAGTATCAGGGAATTTTAATAGCCTAGTTATTCCACTGCCACAATCTAATAGTATTTTTTTATTATTATAATTTATTAAAACCCCTGGGCAATTCATATTACCTTTAGTATATGGAGAAATAGTTCCAAGGGGTGTAATTGTTATCTCACTCATTTTACTATACTCCTCTTTTTTATTAACATTTTTTCTTTAATAGTAGGTTCTACATACCTTATAATATCTTTATCAAGATTAAATAGTTCTTTTACCATACTAGAAGAGACTGATTGATATTTAGTATCTGCAAATAAGCAAATAGTATTTATCATATTATTAGATATTTCTCTATTTATTTCTTGCATAGTAACTTCATAATCATAATCACTTAAACTTCTAAGTCCACGAATGATAGCCTTACATTCATTTTGAATTGCAACATCTACTGTCGCCCCACTACCAGATATAACTTTTATATTACTCATATCTCGATATAAATATTTAATCATTTCTAGTCTTTCTTCTATAGAAAAGAATGAAATCTTTTTTGAATAATTTTGCATAACTGCCACTACGACCTCATCAAACAAATTACTTGCTTGCCATATAATGTCCATATGTCCCTTTGTTATAGGATCAAAGCTTCCCGGATATAAAACTCTTGTCATAATATCTTCACCACCTTATGTAAATTAAACATTTTTCCTTTCTTTACTTGTATTATAATACTTTTTGTGATATAATCAAAATACATATTTGTTATGTTTATCATAACTGGAGGTTATTATGAATATAAATTTTGAATTATATAGAATATTTTATGTAGTTGCTAATCATAGTAATATTACTAAAGCAAGTGAAGAATTAAATATATCACAGCCTGCTATTAGTAAATCTATTAAGAATCTTGAAGATCAATTAGGAGGAAACCTCTTTATAAGAACTAAAAGAGGGGTTATATTAACAGAAGAAGGAAAAGAATTCTATAACTATATTAAACAAGCTATGGAATATATTAATAATGCTGAAAAGAAGTTTACCAATCTTATTAACTTAGAAACAGGATGTATAAAAATTGGAATTAATACTACTTTAACAAAAGAATTCTTACTACCCTTTCTAGAAGAATTTCACTCTTTATATCCTAAAATAGATATTCAAATTATAACAGGACTTACTACAGAATTAATATCTAAATTAAAAAATGGATTAATTGATATAGTAATATTAAATATTAACAATAAAGATTACGGTAATGATATTGAAATAATTAAATGCCAGAAGATAAATGATTGTTTTGTAGTAAATAGTAAATTCAAAGAATTAATTAATAAAGAAATATCACTAAAAGATATAAACAATTATCCTTTAATATTGCAAAAGAAAGGTTCTAATACTAGGGATTTTTTAGATAATATTGCTAAGGAAAACGATGTTATTCTAAAACCTAATATAGAACTAGCAAGTTATTCTCTAGTTGTAGAATTTTCTAAAATAGGACTAGGTATTGGATATGTAACTAAGAAATATATACAAAAAGAATTAAAGAATAAAGAACTATATGAATTAAATATCAAAGAAAAGATTCCTAGTAGATATATAGGTATCGCTCTATCAAAAAATCACTTACCTAGTTTTAGTACTAAAAAACTTATTGAAATAATAGAAAAAGACAAATATAATTTTAAATAATTTTATATCTGTCTTTTTTAGTTTTATAATATATTCTTAGTACTATAAACTCATAACTGGCAGTTAAGCAAGTTCGAGTAAAATAGTACAAAAAAAGAGCTTGTTTTTGTTTCAAACTCTTTTAAGTACTATTTGGTGCGGGTGAAGGGAAAGAATTTATTAATATATGCCATATATATAAATACTCATAAATCATTGAATTGTATGACATTAATACTATTATAATTCTACCTATTTCTTTGACATTTTAAAAATAATGTACCTAAAGTGTACCTAAAATGTTATTCGGTATTATCTAGAAAGGAAGATAATAAACAATGAATAACTATTGTATAAATTTAAAAAAAAGAAAGAATAAACCATATTGTAAATTAATGAACAAAGAAATACAACTTTCCACTTGTAGAGAATGTAATAATAAAAAATATAAAAAGTCCACTTCTGACAAAAAAAGTCCGGCTGCAAGTGGACAACAAAGTGGACAACAAAAATCAAATAACAATCAAATGAGAAAATATTCACAAACATTGGCAAAAAAACAACAAAAACCAGTAAAAATGCAAAACAAGTCAAATAAACTAGCAAGTCTAGAAAGAAATAGATATAGTGTATTTAGTAATGATACTGAAAGATGCTACTTATGTGGCAGTACCTATAAACTAACTTGGCACGAAATATATACAGGAAAGAATAGACAAAATTCTATGAGATATGGTCTATGCTTAAGGTTATGTTTAAATTGCCACTCTAAAGAGCAAGAAGACAGCCAATTTAATGATTATTGGCACAAGCAAGGGCAATTATACTGGGAAAAGAATATCGGCTCTAGAGAAGAATTTATAAAGGTATTTAGAAGAAATTATATAAAATAAAGGAGTAGTTACCACTACTTCTTTACTTCTATTTTTGTCCATCCTTCTGGAACTTCTCCCTCCTTCGTTTCAGGAAAGCCAACAAAAGGTAATGGACCTTTTATAATCTTTTCTTCCATTTTCTCACCTTCTTTCTTTTAATTGTTTATCCTAACATAAATTAATTATAAAGTAAATAAAAAAAACTATAGGTTAACTACTCTGTTAATATCTATAGCTTTTCTTTTTGGCATACTATCAGTTTGAAACCATGCCCTTTTATTTCTTATATTATATTTAATAATTAAAACATTATCTTTTCTTCTTGTTAATCTATAAATAATATCTTTATCATTTATTCTTTTTTCCACCATATTATCCCCTCATTTGGCTGAGTATTATAGCACAAATCAAAGAAAAAAGCAAATTATGACACAAAAAAAGAAGTAGATACTTAAGTCTACTTCTATTCTATAACCATTTGAAACTTAGTAGCAGTTACTCCATATACTCCAGCATAACCATCTTGACCATTAATTTTTTCGTCATCGTATTGATAAGGATAATTATTTACTTTATATTTAGCTTTTTTGTATGGTCTAATATTTTTAGGAGTATAATAGTAAACTTCTACACAATCGATTATATTGCCATTACCAGCATAGCCATTTATCTTATCTTTTATGTTATAATCAGTAACATAAGGAAGCCATCTTCCTTTAACTATTATATTTCCATTATTATCTTTAATTTCTTTTATGTGTACTCTATATCTAACAGAGCCTTTATCTACTCTAATAGCAAGACCAGTTATAGGGCTATTCTCGTAACCAGCATAATCCTCTAGATTTTTAACTTCTTTTAACCAGCCATGTTTTTTAGTTCTAGCCATATAATAAACATTGACTTCATTTGATGTACTTTCATTATTAATCTTGTTTGCTTCATCAGCGATATATTGCATTTTACTTCTTAAATAATCACCCGGACAATCTGTAGAAGCAAACATTGAATGCCATGTTAAGTTCTTTCCAGGTACTAATGTTCCTAATCCTCTTCTGTTAGCAATATCTGCTACTAATTTAATAAGACTGTTTAAAGCACTATCAGACACAGGCCAATTTCCTCCTGCTTGTGAGTTAGAAGTTTCAATTGTCACTGATTTACAGTTTGAATCCCAGTCTGAATTAGTCCATGCAGTATCTTCTTCATCTACATAACTTGCAATTCTTCCGTCGTTACCGATACCGTAATGTGAGCTACCATATCTTCCAACGGTTTGGAATATTCTTCCGCATTGTTCTGCTGAAAGAACTCCTGCCATATGATGAATAGTAATTGCTTCAATACTTCTACCACTTCTACCTTTAGTATAGTTGCCTTCATCAGCAGGCACTACTACTTGTACTAAACTTGATTTACTCATATACTTCATCCCCTTTACCATTACTTAGTTCTAATTCCATTTCTTCTGTTAATACTAATTCTTCGCTATTCATTACTATCACTACCTTTCTTATCATTCTTAGCAAAGTAAAAAGTCATAATCATCATTACCATTGGTATGAATTGTTCTGATGTTACCTTGTCAGCAAACCAACCCACTACCAATGCTATAACCATTATAATTGTCATTATACTTTTTAAATCAATTAATTTTGCAACTTTTTTTAATACTTCATTTTTCATTATATTTTACCTTCTTTCTTTAATTTTTCCCAATGATCATGAACATAGCTATTACCACCATGTTGACAATAATCGTCATATAGTTCATAACAGATTAATTTTTGTTCTAATGAAAGTGCTCTTTTATCTGCTAATTCCATAAAATTTATCAAATTCGTTTTTATGTTTGATAAATTGTTTTCTTTTATTTCTTTTCTTATTGGCTCCAACAGCTTGTTCAATGCGTTTACTATTGTCTTTTTTAAATATACAATAGAGCCAATTAAGGCTACTATAAATGCCAAAGTTTTCGCTATTTGGCCTAAAGTTATACTCTCCATCACTCAACCTCTTTCGTTTCCTTTTAGTTTCATATTATCGCCACCTTTATTTTAATTTTTTTGCTTGTATGCTTGTTGCATATTTACCAAAGCCATTATTCATTTCAAAAGGTTGTCCATTATAACCTTTTGCTGCCAACTGCAGATAATATGTTTTGGTAGGTTCTAATTCTACTGTAAAAACTTTTAACGGTAAAGCCCAATAGTTATTGCCAACACCGCTTCCTTGAAATAAAGTCCCTGCACCGCTTAGTAAATTGTTGTCAGTACCCTTTTCCTTTAATTTATAAAAAAGCCAAGCATTTAAACAACCTGATGTATAACCACTTATTTCTAATAACTTAGTGTTTTTTATAACAATTCTATTATTACTTGTATCTGCTACAATGTCTCCATAACTAATTGGTTCTTCCCAACCTGTAACTATAGTTTCACTATCAAATGTCTTATATGCAAAATTAGTATGCATACTAGCAAAGCCAAAATTTAAATAATTACTCAATGTTTCTGCTTTACCATTATTATCTTTTATTGCTACATCACTAGCATTTATCTTTTTATTTAATCCAAATAAATTACTTAATACTTGCATAATTTTATTTACTAACATATTTAATCTCTCTATTTATTTATAGCCAACAACCTTGTATATTTTTATATAACTTATTGTATATTTATCATGTGTAGTCAAGTCTACTAAACCGCATTTTCTAATTGATACATTTCTATTATCTACATCAACAGTGGTCATCATTTGTTGTGCACTAGTACCATCATAGATTCCTAATATCAAGTTTGCACTTTGTTGATACTCATAAAAAAGTTTTACACTGCTGTTTCCAAAATTACCATTTTTACCATAACCAAAAAATATTTCTAAATATTCATAGTTAGAAGCACTATCGGTTAATGTAAAATTGGCATTTGTTCCATCTGGATTGTCATACAAGGTACTTTTTTTTAGATAATTGTCAAGACTCATACCTTTATTATTTGAATTTTTAATTGCTATGTCACTAGCATTTATCTTTGTATTATTTCCAAACAAATTTTTCAATACTTTCATTAAAGTTCGCATTATTCAGTCCTAATCCATATATAGCAAGTTATGTACGGTTGTAGGTTGTTATGTGATTTATCTCCTCCAGTATTACCAGTTTCACGATATGGTTCTAATGCAGAGGAAACATTCCAATCACCACTTGTACCGTGTTGGAACCAATCAACTCCAACATATTTCTCTGTATGAGTATGATTCGGCATTTCTTCAATTGTTAACCTATGTTTCTTTTCTCCGCCTGTTTGCTTAACAATTTTGAAGTCATTATCATTTTCATCTACACACACTAAAGTTTTACCTTTTCCAAACAACTCCCAAGTGCCGCCAAATCTTAAAGATGGATTTTCATTTCTTGTAGTTAGAAACAAGTCTCCAACTTTATAATAAGCATTTGGATAGTAGTTATCAGTACCACTTTTTAGTGTTCCACCTTTACAAACCATAACTTGCTCCCATTGGAGTAAGTACTAAATAATACTCCCTCCAATCTGTAGAGAGATTATCGTTTTTGTTAGTAAACGACCCCCCCCTCATTAACTCATAGTTTACTTTTTTCATTTTACATCTCCTTTTCTTATTCTTGCCAATCTTCCTCTACTGTGAAGAAAAGCACTGGATAATCATTCAGATTAAGTTTTCCATATACATCAACACCATCTTCACCAATTGCCATTGCCTCTTGACCTTTTGGTAATGTGACCGTTTCAGTAGCAATTACAAACACATCTTCAAAAGATATTTGAAACTGATATTCTTCATCATAGGCAAATGAACTACCTAATAGTAAATTACTTACCCTAAATGTATTGTCAGTAATAGTAGCAGTTATACTACCACCATCAGTCCAATCAGTAGTTCCCGATTTTCTATATTTAAAACTACCGCTTAATGAATTAGCCTTAATATCTGTAAATGAACCGTTGTAGTATGCACCATTGCAATTTAATACCGCTTCATTAGATGTTCCCTCTGGCCTAGTAATTGAAATAGTATTTATGTGTAACTTGATGTAATCAATCATATCTAAAGTTACATCTGCTGAATTAGAATAATTTCTACTATCAGTTACAGATACACTTACTTTATTTGAACCTATAGCATCAAAAGTATTTTCTTGCAAATTAGAAGCTTGTCCATCATTCAAATTAATTGAATAATTTTTGATAGTAGCACTCTTTTTAGCAGTAGCACTGATTGTTACTTTTGGTTTAGATATATACTTAACGAATTTAGTATTACTACCAGTTATACTCGTAACATTTGTATTTGTATCAATAACTGTAGCAGTTACATCAGGCTTACACACACTTTCTTTAGCATACAAGTTAAAACTTGTGGATTGTGTATCACCTATTTGTGTGCTTCCATTATATGTTGTACAATAAATAGTTCCCTTTATTTCTTTAACATTAGGTATTAAAGCATATATTTGGTCTTCTATTTCACTTGTTTGAAATTGTACTGTCGTTTCACTTGTCTTTGTAGCAATAGTGCCAGTTAAAGTACCTATTTTATAAGTCAATGTATTAGTAAATGATGATGCTTTTTTGTCAATACTGATGATGGCATTATCACCAATATAAGGGCTACTGCAAGCAACACCGCTGGCTCTTGGTATTCTAGGTAAGTCTGCGCTACCATATGCTGTATTACTCCAACCCCAGTTTGGAAAACTAATTGAAGCAGCACAACTAATACTCTTTGTTCCATCATTGTTGTGATATACCCAGCCGCCAGTAGAGACAGATACGCTTTCTCCTACACCAGTTGGTCTAGTACATCCGGCGCTTTGATAATCAGCACCAGTTCCACTTACACCAATACTACCTTGATCATCTCGTATGTAACTTGCTTTATCGTAATAACTTCTTGCCTCATATACTACATAAGTTCTATTATTTGCTATATCTTGTTCTGAATACCTAGCATATAATCTTACATATAGATTACCACCACTATTACCAATATACTTTTGGCCTAGATATTGCCAACTTGTTGTTAATGTTGCCATTCACTACACCTCCAAGTCCTCTAGATCTTCAATTAATTCCTTTAAATGGAATATTTTAGTTACCTTTTTATTATTTTTAGTAGATTTAACAAACTTTAAATAGCCAATCTGGGCAGTTCCAGTAACAATCAATTTATCTATACCAGAACCTTTATTGTTGAAGATTGCGTTTAATTTTGCATAGTTATATACTCTTATACCGAAATTATCTAATAATGAATTATTAGGATCTGTTGATGTACCTATCGATAAGCCTTTAGTACTAAAGTTGAAGTTCATATCTGTTATTTTGCCTTCAAGAGTTTCTATTGTCCCATTAGTAGTTTCTAAACTCTTCTGTACATTTTTTATTGATATATCATAATCATTAACTGTTTGGGTTACTTGGGATAATTGACTTGATTGTTCATTTTGCGTTTTTACTACTGCATTAATTTCATTTTTTATATGATCTACATCCAATTTAACTTTGTTTGTATTTTCTTTTGAACTTCCAGCAAGTTTATAATCTGTAGTGCTTTTTTCTTGTACATCAGCACCAATTTTACTTCTAATTCTGCTAGTAGTTTCGTAATTAAGTATCACACCATTAAAAAAATTACCTTTTTTATCGGTAATTTTAATAATATCATTAAGGTCATAACAAAAGCCATCTACAAAATCAGTAAGTTCAAATGGTATAATAGACATGCCAATAATATAATTAGCAACTGTATTTATCATTTCTTCTTTATATAAATCAACAAATGGATTGTCTAATATTTTCCATTCAACAACATTTTCAGGTTTAATTGTAGGATAAGATATATCATTATTCATATCTTTTTTTCCTAATGTCACAACATTAATTAGACCAAATTGTTGTTCCTTACTCAATTTGATATAACGGCTGTTAGAAACAGTATGGTTAGTGTTATATTGGTTTTTAATTGCTAATTTACCATTACGATTAATAAAAGCAACGGCTCCACCTATTTCAGCCAATCTACTTATAACTTCTCTATATGTTGTGGTTTCATCAAAATTAGGTTGTCTAAAATCATAGTCATACCAATTGAAATCGGTCGTTTCTAATTCTATTCCCAATTTTGTACATATTTCTTGAACAATTTCTAAACCAGTATGTGTTTCATTATTTGACCAAACTAATAGACTTTCATACTTATCACTAAAAAGTTGTCCCTTGTCTTGTATATCTTTAAAGCTTATTGTTTTTTGAGATACATTAGTAGTAATTTGCTCTGCTCTAGGAATAAATATACCTTGTGGAACATATTCCATCACACCATTTATTTCAATTCCTTTATAAATAGTTATTTCTTTATCTTTAAAGTCTAAATTCCCATTAATATCATATATTTCAAAATTGCAAGTTTTAATTGGAAAACCACCAATCATTGCACTATTTTTGTGTGTTATTTTAGGGGTAGTTTTTATTTCGGATACATATTCTACATTATCTACGACAATTTTACTTTTTGTTTTTAATGATGTCTTTTGTTCCAATTCATTTTTATAATTATTACTTATAGCATACATAATTATTCAACTCCATTTGTAATAAATCTAATTTGAAATGGATCAGTGTGAAATTCATCATTAATAAGATTAGCAGTTATTTTATCACCAGCAACATACATTGATTTAGTAACAAAGCCTTTTTCTTTCAAATCATAAAATGTCACACTACAATCTGTCTCTTCAAGTAGATTAATTAGTTCTGCAGCTTTCATTTCATCTCTATAATCTTTAAAGTCGTAATATACTTTTTTTATCATACCTATGACATCATGATACATGGTTCCATCATCACTTCTACCAGCATTATCTCCTTCTTGCATAGAATATTCCCAACCAATGCCATCAGCAGTATAAATAGTGTTATTTATTTTAAATTGATTTTTTTTCATCTTTTCACCTCTTAATTAAGTTAAAAGAGAAGTCTATACTAACAATAGAACTTCTCCTTCTTCTATTTGTGCTTGATTGATTTTCTTTATAATTTTTCTTCCGTCCTCATATCTTACCTCTAAAATAATTCTCATTTCTTTGGTATTACTTAAAGAATTACTATCTTTAATAGCTTTCATTGCTTGCTCATATATTTTGCTTTCTGGTGTTGTTATTTCTGGTTCACGCTTGTTATCACCAACAATAGCAAGTTGTGGATCATTTTTTTTAAAATAACCACCTTGTGCTAATTTTGGTATTTTACCTATATTCAAGCCTTTTCCTCCAACTCCCGGTACCCAACTTGGTATTTTAATTTTGTTAAGCCCTCCTATAAAAGCATTTATACCATCAATAATTAAATTAATAGGAAATTTAAACACAGCAACTAAACTATCAACAATACCTCCAAATATATCTTTAACACCTTGCCAAGCCTTTTTCCAATTGCCAGTAAATATACCTGTTATAAAGTCAATAATTCCGCCAAGAGTTCTAAATATCGAACCCACAACATCACTTATTACCGCCACAACACTACCAAAAACACCACTTATCAAGTTACCTAAATAACTAAAAACTGGTGCTAATTTATCATAAATCCAACTCATTATAGGATAAATAAATTTATTGTATATCTCCAAAGCACCATTAACTAATTTTCCTATAAAATCTCCAACTTTTGTTACAACTTTACTTAAATGTTCTTCCCATAACCAAGACATTGTTTCTAAAAATGGTGTAATTATTGGTTCCAAAACATTATCCCATACTTTTTGAAACAAACTTATTATATTTGTAACAAATTCACCTATATTATTTACAAGTGGTGCACCATGTTTATCCCATAAAATTTTTAAGATACCACTAAAATCAGCCCATCCTTGAGTTATAAGTTGTAATGCAGGGTCTATTGCAGTGGTCCATATAGAATTAAAAAGACCACTAACACCATCTATAATAGGTTGTCCCCATGTTTGAATACCATTTGATATATCAGTCCAAAAAGTAGTCCAAAAACCAGACATATTAGTTAAAGTAATTGAAACATTTCCTTTTATATTATCCCAAGTAGTCTTTGAATTTGATACAAAATCTGTGCCTAATGTTTTCCAGTAATCCCATAAAAAAGAGCCATAATTAGTTACCGCTCCTACAAATGCACTTATTGGTTCACTATTCCAAGCGCTTTTTACTTTATCTTTTATTTTATCTAATATAGATATTGTTCCACTATCATCAATAGTAGGAGTTACTATTGAAGTACTAGATCTAGTATCAGTTCCACCACCATCACCAGAACCAGAAGAACTATCTTTAGTTTTTAAAACATTTACTTCATCTACTCCAGCAAATGCTTTGTTAATTTTTTTTGCAGATGTTACTGCATCATTCGCAGAATCTTTAGCACTTGTACCTATTCCAGCAATGCTATCACTGGTCTTTGATACCACATCAGGCATTTTTAAACCAAATGTACCCATAACTACTTGTATTTTCTCAAATAGTCGTGTTACAGCATTTATAGCACTATTTATAATCGGAATAAATAATTGTGCTATTGGTGTTACTACCTTTCCAATTGCAACAGTCATCTGATTAAAATTGAATTTTAATTGTTGTATTTGTCCCGAAAAAGTTTTTGTATATGCACTAGCATCACCAACTTGGAACCTTGTTTCTTTCATTATCCCATTGTATTCAGCTTGTATTTTTTGGGCTTGCGTCATTGCAGAAGTGGTAGTACCATGTGCTTTAGCCCAATCTTCCCACATCTTTGCAACATTTTTAGTAACACCAGCATTATCAACAAGAATACTATTCTCATTTTTAAGACCCTCCGTAGCAGTTACTACAGCCTCTCCTAAATCATATGATGCTTGTCTACCAAAGGCAGCACTATCTTTTAGTCGAGTAAGAGTATCCTCAATTTGAGAAGTGTCATATCCTCTAGATAATAGATTTTTATATGCAGTAGCAGTCTCTTCTATAGATACTAAACCATCGGCAGTATACTTTTTAATAAAATCTTGTGCTTCTGAAAATGAATTGCCAGTACCTTGTACAATACTATTTAATCCTGTAAAAGCACTTTGAGCTTTACTAGCACTTGAAACACATTCTTTAGTAAAGTTGACAACTTGTTTGACTGCAAATGCTCCAGCAATAAAACCACCTATTTTTTTGAAAGTACCAGAAAAAGCATTTTCACTACTTTTTAATTTATTATTTAACTGTTTATCATAGTTAGAATCATTTAGTTTTAAATCAACTCCAACCGCACCTACAGTAGTTGCTTTTGCCATAAAATGCACCTCCTATCCAAACATTTTTGAAAATATTTTTGAAATATCTTCAGTTTTTAGTTCTATTTTTTTGATTTTATTATTTTTTCTTCTAAATTCAGCCCATTCACTACGAATTTCTTTTTCTTTTTTTGTCATTTGTCTTATTTTCTTTGAATCAGTTTCCGCTCTGATTTGTACAACATATCCAAGTGGTGTTTCACCATTTAATCCAGATAATAGTTGTCTAAACTCCTGACAAGGAATATTTTCATATTCGTAATAAAGTCTAATTCCGTATTGTTGAGCAAAACTAGAGACAATCAAGTCCCAATCAAACCTTAAATCATAATAAGTTTCTGGGACTATTAGTTTTTTCTCATTTGTTCTTTTGATTGTTTTTCTAGTAAATTAGGATCTTCTCCAATGATTGCACCTATAATACAATAAGATAAATGCATCGCACTTGAAACAGGTAAATCTAAATCTTCTATTTCTTTACTTGCCTCTTTTCCTAATGCTAATTCATAAATTTTTGAAGTTCTTTCTTTTTCATTCAATTCCTTATCTTCTTGAGTTTCTTGTATTTTTTCCCAAGTTTTCTGTCTATCATCAACAGTATAAAGTTTGTCTCCAATTTTTAATTGTGGATGGTTATCTCCACTTAATATTTCTTTTGTTATTCCAGTATCAATTATTCTCATTTATATTCATCCTTTCTTTTTATAAAATAAAAAAGGGTAAAGATTTAAATATCCTTACCCTGTTGTAGCTGCTGTAAAAGTTGGCTTTCCTTTACAAGTAATATCACCACTTAATGGTGCTACATCAGTTGCAGCCCCTAATATGTCAGTTAAAGCAGTAACAGCAGTAAACTCCAACTTAGAACCATCTGGAAAATCAATTTCCCAATCAGCCTCAGCATCTTTAGCTAGTTTATATCTTAGTCCTTCTACATAGTCATTTCCTGTGTCACCTAGTGTTCTTTTTCCACTAAAAGAACCACTCAATGCTTTTGCGGTTAGTAAAGCATTTTGCCAACCACCATCATTTATTGAATACCAAGTTTCAGTATTGCTTTCAATACTTAAACTAAATTCTTCTAAATCTGCTACTTCACTATAAACTGCTTGTCCAGAAGCACCAGATGTTTTGACTTTGACCTTACAATTACTTACTGAATATTGTCCGATTGTAATATTTGCCATATTTATCACTTACCTTTCTTCATAAAAATTTAATTCTATAGAGTATTCATACACATTATTATCATCAGTTCCTAAGTTAATAGGTTCACCATACAACATTTGTACAAATACTCGTTTTTCATTAATAAAAAACGACCTCTCATTAAAGAAGTCATATATTTTTTGTGCCATTATTTCAGCATCATTTTGATTTTTAGTATATCTTAATAGAATAGTAATTGGTTTAATATTTGTAGATTTATTTTTTGCACCTCCAAATACTCCAATATAACTATTATTTCTTTTGGAATTATAAAAACATATTGCTTTTTCTTTATTATTATCAATTTTACCTATACTAATAGAGTCAATCCACTTAAATTCACTTTTAAAGTAATCTTTATATTCTTTTAAAGTCATTTTAACTTTCCTTTCAATATTTTTGTAAAAGTTTTAGTAGCAAATTTCTTTTTATTACCGTTGATATATGATTCAAACCATGCACCACCAGCATTTTTATTATGTGTCTTTTGATAATTATATTCAGGATGAAAATAAAGTCTCCTAGCATATACAGTATCAGATACAATAGACACAACGCCACTGTTTTTTTTAGAATCATCAATAAATGTACTTCTATTTTGCAATGCTCCAGTATCAAATGGCATTATTTGACTTTGTTCTAAATCACTTTTTAACGCATCAGCAGTTTCAACTAAAGCTTCTTGCATTAATTTCTTAACATAAGCATTACCTTTAGGATCTATTTTACTTGTAACTTTAACTTTCATTTTATTTCGAACTCCGTATGATGTATAGTTCCATTAGGATTTCTAGGTCTATAACCTGCATGTATCTCATAATTACATCCATTTATAGTAATAACGCCATCACTAATATTACTTAATGATGGTGCTATATCTCCCTTAATAATAACTTTTCCTAGCAATGTTATTTGTTTGCCATTAGAATCAATAATTCTTTTGGATTTTTCACTAAAAATACATTTACCACTAGTTTTAAAATTTTCTATAGGTTCTCCTTCTTCAGATATTCCTATATCATTTAAAACTAGTGAATAATCTGTATTTAAAAGAAAATCAGGAAATGGTAACACCTTAATATTGTTTGCCATTACCTTAACCTACTATCCAAACCAGTTTTATGCACATAATCATATGCTATTTCCGACATACTTAATTTTTGTGCAATACTTTTTTTAGAACTATCAACACTTACAGATATATCAAGGACAGAATAAGAAGAAATATCTCTATTTTCTTCATTGTTATATCCATTCCTTTTGACATATTCTGCTTGACAACAAATTGCTTTACTTATCTTTTCTTTCTGAAAATTGGTTAAATTATTAAAGCCTATTTTAACAATTCTATTAAATGTTATACTATCAATTTTTTCTTGTGCTAATTCCAAATATTTGTCTATTTCATCATCAGATAACAAACTACCTTTAAATGTGTTTAAATAATATTTTTTATCAACATAAAGTGTCATTTAAGCCACCTCCTATTGAAGTGGTTTCTTTTCCACTTCTTTTTTTTCAACTTTTTTTAGAGAAGAAGGCTTAATGCCTTCTTTTATCTCCTCAAAGCTTTTATTTTTTCTTAAGTTTTCAATATAGAAGTTCAAATTTTCTTCTACTATTTGATTAGTTTTTTTATTTTTGAACTTCGCCATCGTTATCATCCTTTTTAGGTTGACTTTTTATATCTTTTTCTTTTGATTTATCATCCTTTTTAGGTTGACTTTTTATATCTTTTTCTTTTGATTTATCATCCTTTTTAGGTTGACTTTTTATAATTAATCCAACAGTTCTCATTTTATCCCTCCTATTATGCAGTTGGTGCTGCTTTATGATGTAAGTAGATTCCTGCTACTTTGTTTTCATAAACATCTGCTAGTCCATATTTTCTATAACCGAATTTCCATCCATCTGAAGTTTGATTTGCCTCTGGTGTAATAACTTTAGGGGCGATATGTTTATTATATTGCATTACTGCACCTTTATGAATTACCATAAAGTTAATATCTGCTCCGTTTGTATCCCCAGTATCTGAACCTTTAGCATGTCTTTTGTAACCGCCTTTAGTTTCACCACTAGTTTTACCATCTAACATATCAATAGCAGTATAAAATCTTGTTTGAGGTACAAGTACAATTTGTGAGAATCTTGCTAATACTTCTTTTGATTTTGTAGTATCAAGATCATCAACTAAACCTTTTAATGTTGGAGTAATAAATAATATTCTATTCTCGTAAGGCACTTCATCCTCATCCATTTTGTTTGTTGCTGCTCTTAAAGCACTTATAACATCAGCTCCTGTTGATAAAGTAGCTGGTGTTGCAACCTTTGAAATACCACTAACTCCTGCATATGTAGCAAATCTGAAAGCATCGCCTTCTGGTGCAACTTTTGTACGAATAAACTCACTTGCTAACCTACCATAAGCAAGTCCGGCAGTTTCCTCATCATCCATTGCATCAACAGTAAACATTCTACCTCTTTCATAATTAAATTTTACTGTTTCATTAGTCATAGTCACATCACCATTGGTGTAGCCACTATTTCTATCATAATCACCTAAAGCATCCATATCGATTTTAGGAATTATAATTTCATTTGCATTTGCTCCTGCCTTTGCTAGTGAATCATCACTATCCAATATAGAAGTTAATGCAGAATTTTTGTATACCTCATCTAATAAAGGTACATATTTTTTGAATTTTGCTATACTATTTGCCATTTTTAATCATCTCCCTTTCTTTGGCAATAAAAAATGAGATTTATTTCAATCCCATAATTTTTCGCATATCTGCAAGTTCATCTTTTGTTTCTTCTTTTCCATCGTCACCAATTTTAAAACCTTTTTGTTTATCTTCCGTTTTACTAATTAGTTCTGGAAAATCTTTTAATAAGTCTTCGATTTCAGTATTTAATTTACTTTCATCTAATTGACCATCCTTATCAAGAATGTTTTTCTTGTCTACTAATCTTACTGCTCTAGTGATTTTTTCATCTTTAACATTCTTTCTAAGTAAAGCGTTTTCGATTTTGGTATTAATTGCTTCAAGAGTGGCTTTTTCCGCTTTTTTAATAGCCTCTTGTGTTTTTTCATCAACACTTTTAGATTTTTCATCTTCTTCTCTTGCCTTTGCTAAAATTGATTTAGCCTTTTCAACATCATCAATACCTAAATCCCTCAATTGCTTTGCTAAAGCCTTTTGTTCGTTTTTTAAACTGATATCATTTAATTCTTTGTCAGTATACTTTTTTTCTTCTACTTTTTTATCAGTTTCTTTTACTCCATCATCTTTAGCATTTTTTTGATTTTCTACTGATTCATTGTCAGCAGTGTTATTTGCATTATTTTCTTCCCCACTATCAGCAAATAATTGAATATTTAGCGGCATTAATTCTTTTTTCATATTTCTCCTTTTTCTATGTTGGATAAGGTCATCCACACTCCGTTTATTAGATACGGTCAAACTATATTTTAGTGCATAATAAAAGCCAGTATTTCTACCGACTTATTTTTATAAGCACCATAGAGTAGATATTAAGTCTTTACCCTTCCCGTTCGGCACGCCTAACTTTTTCAGCCTACTCAGATGTAGCGTTTTTTATATCTACTCTATGCTACCTATAAAGGTAACACTATTTTCTTTTGTTTAACAAATTAACAATTTCTCTATTTTCCAATCTTGTTTTTTCTAATTCATTTTTTATTGCAGATAATACACACATTATAAAAAATAATAAAATTGCTATAATTATTAATATTGCTATCATATTTATTTCCTTTCTACATATAATATTAATGGTCGGAGCAACGAGATTTGAACTTGTAACCTCTAGTTCCCAAAACTAGTGCACTACCAAGTTGTGCTATGCTCCGATTTGACACATTATAGTTTTTGTGCTATAATGTATATATTAAAAGTTGTAGTCGTGGTGACCTTTTCACCTAGTGTTACAACTTTTATTTTTTTGTATTTACATTTTTGAATATTAAAAATTGTTTACCTTTCTTTATTCCAATTTCCTCAACCCATGGTGCTTTCCACTTAAATAATTTATCAATTTGTTTTACTAATTCATTAATAGTCAAAGGAGAGTCAGTAGCTTCAAACAAAAACTTTTTTGCTTGTTTTTCTTTTCCATCAACATTGTGGAATAATAGTTGGCTACTTTTGCCAGTAACAATTTTCATATCATAGTTTCCTAAAAATTGTTTTTTCTTATATATAGTACAGTCTGCAACGCTAATATTTTCTGGAAATTCCACTTCAGGATTTAATTGTATATTTAATCCTGTTTTTTTTACCAACCAATCAGCAAACTCTCTTTCATTTTGTTTTGTTCTATATTTTACAAAATGATCATCAATAATATATTTCTCTCCGTTGTAATTAAATATTTCATCTTTTTCTAATACCTTTGTTTCTTTATTATTTACATCAGAAATATCAGACCATTGATTTGTTATATCAACATAAGAATTATTAATAAGTTTTTCTTTCTCGTTTATCCATTGTTCTTTTCTATTAGCAAACATTTGAATATTAATAGGAGATATTGAACCATTTTCTAATCTATCAAATTTTTTGATATTTCTATCAATATAATTTAATTCATTATTATTAATTTCATCAATTCTATTATTTATCCAATTAATATCATTTTCATATTCTTCATCAGAATAATTTTCTATATCATCAGCCTCCGGATAATAAGTCGTTAAGCCATGGCGACAATTTGGATGCAAAAACCCTTGTTTCATTGCTTCACTTAATAGCATGTACTTACCATCTTTTTTTGTGCCACCAGAATACACATCATCAATAAATATTTTATTTTCCCATTTTTGACATATTGGACAAGTACCACCATGAGATGTTGATTGGACTAATACTCTTCCTATGGATTTTCTAAAGTCTCCTTCCCCCATTAATTGAGCCCTTAAGCTTGCAGTTCTAACAGCCATTTGAGAATAACTGGCAATATTGACTCTTCTGCCATTCTTATATTCGACACAGTTAAATCCTCTACTTAAAAAGTCTTTATTTGCTTCATCTATAGCAAGTTTAGTTTTTTGTAGTTCAGTTAATTCTTTAGTTGCCATTCTAGCAGACTGTTTTTCAGTAAAAACTCCATTAGCAACAAAAAAAGCACTCTTATGAATAACTTGCCTATACTGATCATTTGCCATTCTTAAAACTGCTGTGTTAGCGGTTTTTAAGTCATTATTTACAACTTTTATCAAAGCATTGACCTTTCTATCATTTGTTCTAAAAAAACTATGATTCATTATTTTATTAGGTTTCAAATTTTTGCCCATTACTTTATTATACTGATTAATTGCATTAATAGAGCCTTGCTTAAGTTCTCTTTTTAAATGCTGTGATACTTCATCAGATAATCCCTTAGTATAACCACCAATAATATCTTTATTTTCTCTTTGATATCTTTTTAATTCTTTCAACTTTTCTGATTGCCATTGAGAATATTCAAAGCCGGTATCTTTTTCTTCTTTAAGATGTCTTTTATAGTTTCTTTTCATCGAAGATATCAATTCTATCTCCATATCTTCATATATTTTTTTTATATTATAATCATTCATTAATTATCACTACTTTGAATTATTCTTATATCACTAAAATTACAATTAATGTTTGTTACAACATTATCGCTTTTTTTATCAGTAAAATTAATTCTTTCTTTTCCACCCCAAGTACTGATACTAAAATAAGTGATATTTTCATATGTTTTTCCATCATATTTGATTTTTAATCCCTTTATTGGTTTTTCCTTACTTTCCACCATCTTCAACACCACCTTTCAACATCTCTTCATTTTCAATTAAATCTAAATCTTCATTGATTGATGGTTCTTCCATATCAACTATTCCAGATTCATTTTTAATTCTTTTTACTTCTTCCTTTTTCCATTTTTCATCTTTGGTATCACCATATAACTCTTCAATACTTGTCTCTATACTCATAACACCATTTGTTTTAGCTTTTCCTATTGTTTCAACTTGTGCTTCAAACGATGGATTAGCATAACCACCAAAACTTGCAACACCATCTATATCAGTAATTTCATTCTTTTCCATAGTGTCATACACTTTAAAGGTAATGTTAACAATATCATTTATTGTTTTAGTAAGTGTTTCAATTATTTGGTTTCTTTTGTAAAGAGTTGTTTTTTCTTTTTCTCTTGTTGCTTCTGCATTATCTATTTTCTTTGTGTCAATGCCCAATGTACTTGGACTAATCAAACCAGTTAAACATTGATCTAATGCAGTAATGTAAGTGCTCAATAGTGCTTCGTGCTGAATTTGACCTTGTGTAGTCTCTATTCTGTTCTTAACATCTTCTCCAATGCTTTCTTCTACAGAAATAAAATCGTTATCTAAATCACTACCCCTTAATAACAATCCAGTTTCCGGATCTCTAGGTAATAATGATTCAGGTATATATGTTTTTATTTGTCCTTTTCTCAATGCTAACATCCATTGTGACCATACCTCATCAAAAGCATCAAAATTATCAAGTTTGCCATCTAATAAAGATTTTCCTCTTCCTTTATATTTCTTTGACTTTTTAAACATAATTGGTAATGCCATTAAAAAATCATTTTGATTAGTAACCTTTTCATATTTTTTTGCTAATTCTGGGAAATCTTTCAAATCAAGTTCTGTACCTTCTTTGTTATGTAATTTATAAGTAATTCCATTTTTATCATATTTTTCTAGCAAAGTATAATATTGCTTATTTATAACTTTTTTAGTTTTAAATATAACTGCTATTAATCTACCTCTTTCATATTCAAAATCAACTCTAGAGCCATCATAGAACTCAATTATAGGATATTTACTTATACTAGTATCTATTGACCACTTAAATGCACCATCACCAGATACTAAAGTGCCCACCACTGCATCTCTTATCAAACTTTTCACATCATTTTCTTTAGATATTTCATTCCATTCTTCTTGTCTTTTTTCAACATCAATTTTATCCAAGTCATCAGTAGCAACATCTGCCAAAGTGTCTATTATCATTGATGGTAAGCCCGTATGAATTTTTCTAATATTCATACCAACTGTAGGTTTACTTCCCCAAAAGTGTTTATTTCCAAGTCTATCATCAGCTTGTTCATAAAGTTGTTCCAATTCACTAGGTTCACCTCTATACCAAATCATATTTATAAATGCCTGACTTTCAAAGTTATTCAATTGCTCTATATCAAAATTAACTGAACCAGGATTTTTAATCTCTAACCAATTTCTTATCATATTTTTCACCCATCCCATATTTTCACTCCTCGTTTATATCTTTTATCATTTGCTTTATCATTTCCCAATTTCCTATTAAGTTTTTGAATGGTAACCAAGCATACTGACATCCTTGTATACTATGGTCATTACCATCTTCTAGTTGTCCATCTTCTGTAAAACTATACACATTCATTTCATCTATATAATCTTTGCAAGTTTCTACAATTAAAAAATCTTCAGTATTTAACCAAGATTGTTGCAATTGCACTCTTGTTAAGTTCTTTGTTTTTTTCCATGCCCCTTCAAACATATAAATACAAGCATTTTTTCTTTTATACTTTTTTGCTTCTGCTATTGTTCCAGCATCAGCACTATCTATAAAAATGTATCTTGCAAATCCCCATTTGTTTTTGCATTTCTCAGCAAAATTAATCAATTTAGGTATAACATCTGATGGAGCAAATGGTATTTCTCTATCTTTGTTGTTGTAAGTTTCTTCTTCAAGTAATATACATTTTCTATCATCAGTAATCCCAGTAAATTCAAATGTAAGTTTGTCGTGAGATTTTTTTGAATATGAGGTGTCACAACCTATTGAAAATCTAATAAACTTTCTTTTCTTTTTAGGTTCCTTTTCTTTCCAATCCTCAAACATTGCTTGTTTTTCATTTATGATGTGCTTCTCAGTAATTACATTAAATACAAGTCCGGTTGCTTTTCCTCTTAAACCTTGTATTTTATTTTTATATAACTTTGTTCCTACTGGAACCGACTCTATTATTTGTCTTTTCTTATCTTCACTTAAACTTAAATTATGATTAAATGTAAAATACCACCAAGTCCAATCAGAAACTTGTGTCTCATTTAACATTTCTAATAATTTTAGTGGTCCATCACTTTTGTATTTTTCTATTGGTCTAGATTTATTAACGAACTCTGTATAACATTCTTTATTCGGATCATCAGGATTCATAGTACATAGTCTGTAATCTGCTCTCATGAATGCTTCTCGAACAAACTCCATATCAGCAATATTAAACTCATCTATAAATAATCCAAATACTTGTCCACCTAATGCTTTTTTCCATCTTGCTTTATTATCATATCCTAGTACATAAATTATCTTGTTACCATTTTCTGTATGGAAAATTATATGCGGAAGGCTTATCTTCCCTTTTCCATTTGGATTGTACTCTACACATCCACCTTCTTTATAATCTCCGAATATTTCAATTAAACCTTTATCTGAATTAATTATATTTTTTTCGATGGTTCCTAAGTCTAGTCCTGATATAATACTCGGTTTAGTTCCTTTATAATTTGATATTTTGAACATGAACTTTGGTATTCCTACAGTAGTCTTTCCAGCAAAAGTTGTCCCCTCGAGAAATTCAGTACTGCAATCATATTTAAGAAAATCTATATATTTTTCACTTAACGGAAATTCTTCATTCACTCTTACCACCTAGTTGTCTAGATATAGATGATAATATCTTAGTAGCTTCGGGATTTTCAATTTTAACTGTTTCTGTAAACATTCCTAAATATTTACCTAATAATTCTAGTGCCTTAACTTTATCATAAGTTTCAACACCTATTCCATTTTTTGTTCTTTTATACCCTGCTATCACCTTTTTATCGATTTCTTCTAAATCATCTGTATAAGCAAATTCAATATCTTCGTATTCTATCTTTTTTCCATCTTTTGATTCAACTGTCTTTTTTACCAACTTCGCTATTTTTGTTCTATCAGTAAATGCTATAGCGGCCAACTCTTTTACTACCATGTCTATATTTACAATTGCTTTTTCTTCTACTTTTAATCGTAGTTCTTCAATATACTTTTTTATGTTAGCATTTGTTAGCATTCTACTGGCATTAGTTCTAGCAGTTTCCTCTTTTTTGCAGGTCTTGTATACTTTCATATATGCTTGAGTAGCATTCATACCTAATTTTAAATACTCTTGGCAAAACTTCTTTTGATTATTTGTTAAATTCATTCTTATCACCTGCATTTCTTTTTTTAATAAAAAAAGACACTAGTGTGTCCATATTCTGATTACATACTAAATGAAAAAGATAAATATCATTTAATAGAGTAAAGGAGGTATGTAATCTCGTATTAGTAAGTACTATACTAATGATATAACTAGTCGTTTATAAGCGATTAAGTCCTCCTAATTAAATTAGCGGGCATACATCATCAGTATACTACCTACTAATAGGTAGTGTACCAGGGGTTAGTTATATGTGTGACTTTATATATTATCACAATAACATCATAAACCTAGTTTTGTCTCATTTTGTCTCATAATTATTTTTATATAGGTTTTCTTTCATCTCTGATATAAATCTATAAACTTGAGGCCTGCTATACCCTACTAAACGATAAAACTTATACACAGATTTATGCTCTATCCATCTATAGATGTATATTTTGTCATATACATCCCCTTCTTCTTTCATTTTTATGAGCTTCTTCTTAAGCTCATAATTTAGCATATCTCGTGTGTTTCTGCTTTGGTTAATCAATTTATCTACTTCATCTATTTCGCTCGTGTAGTTAATTAAATTAGTGTCTGGCGAGGTATTTATAGTTACCATAACTTCTTTAGGCTTAACCGCTCCTGGCATTACAGATAATATTAATTCGCTTTTCTTTTCTAATGCTTCGTTATAGTTTCTCTCTGCTTTCTTAAATTGCTTCAGCAATTCGTTATATTCTATATACATTACTACACCCCTTTTATTATTTTTTGCATTTCATCTTCAGTGTATTGTTTGTTAACATATTTTTTTCCTAGTGTTTTTTCTTTTTTATATACTTCTGCTAATAAAAATTGTCTATTGTCCTTAGAAATTATTTTATTTTTATGCTCATTGTATTTTGAAAGCAATTCCATATCATTTTTTATCTTTCTTCTTTCTTGCCTCAATGACTTAATTTCTTTTAACATTCTATAACACCAAAGAACATTTATTTTATTATTTTCTATATAATGAAGTAGATCTTGTGTCTTACTATCAACTACACTCAATTTATCACATAATGAATTATTATAATCATCTATTTTATCTAATTTTGCTACTATTTCTTTTATCTCTTCTACTACATTCATTTACTTCCCCTTTCCATAACCTTATTCCCCCTGATATTGTTAATCATATCTAATCATATTTCTTTTTAATAAGCATACAGATTGTTTTAATTCACAATCATGAGTTAATTGTTTATAATATTTTTCACTAGTTTCTACTATTCCTATTATCTTTACTAGATCATAATCATTTTTATTTTCTACTATTGCATAATCTCCTACTACTGGTTTCAATTGCATATGAGATATATCCCAGTAAAATATAGCACCATTGTTTAATTTTCCTAATATTAACTTCATTATTTATCATCTCCTATTATTTCTTTAATCTTTTTATTCTCCTCTATCAAAATGTTCTCTTAATTGACCATTTTTCATTCTCACATATTTACTTATTATATTTTTATAATTAATTACAAATCCTTCAACATTTCTGTTAACTTTGTTTGTATACTTCTCATAAATACTGTCTAGTTGTTCTTTATTTGGCAAATTAACTAATTCAGTAACTTCTGGTACTATTCCAACAAAATTAGGTATTTTTTGACTTACAAATGGATATATAAATAAATCATGATCATAAATTAAATTATATAAATTATAATCTTGATCTATATTTGCTTTTGCAAACATATACCATCTTTTATCAAACTCATCTACTGGATACTTTAAGCAGCCCATACCTATCCATTCTCCACAAATAGCACTATTATTATGTAACTCAGTTTCTAATATATCTTTATTGTCTAATAGCCATTGATACAATCCTTTATATAACATTCCTTTTTGTTCTTCAATTTCATCAATGCAAATAATATTATTCCTTTGTGCAAAGTATAATTTGTCATCTTTCTTAAAAAATACTAAATTACTACCATCTATCTTTTCGGTAAGATATACTTTATCTCCTTTGCAACTAACTCTTTTTGTTTTTGGATATATTTCTTTTTTTATCATTAATTATCACCATCCTCATTTATCAATTCCTCATCTATTTCTCTTATCTGTTTAGCAAAATATTCAGTATAAAAACTATCTTTAAATTGTTTGGCAAGTTTATATCTTTCTAAAAAAGATTGTCTTATCTTTAATAGTTCTCTTCTTCTATGTGGCTCTACTATTTGTCTACCTTTTCCATAAACTCTTCTAATGTTAATTCCTCGCCAGTGACTTCCTTCGTTGCCTGTTTTTGATTCTCGAATGTGAATCTATTTTCAGGTCTTTGTAGATATTCTTTATCACTAAATGTATTTACAATAATTTCACTTCCATATTTAAGTAATAATTCTTTCATTTCATTTTCACAATTATCAACAATATCTCTTATTTTCATATCTTTTTCTAATTGATATACATTATTATTTGTATATGCCATTGGCATTTTACTTATCAATATTTTTGCAATTAATAATTTATGTTGTATCTTGCAAATTTCTTTTATTTGCTCACTATTTAATCTTTCTTTCCCCATTATCTTCTTCTTCCTTTCACTTTTTCTTCTTGGTATATCTCTAGTACCCATTTCAAGTTAAGTAATGCACTTTTCGTTGTTTCACTTGCTGGTAAACTTAAATAATAATATATCTTCAATAATACCTTTTCTTCAAAATTGAAACCATCGTAATTAATATTTATATCTTTCATAATTCCTCCTATTTTTCTGGCATTTGATATACAATACTTGTTGTACCTGCTAATTGATTATTGTTAGTTGCTTTTAATCCCGCATATAACATATTTTGTATTTCAGTTAATACTTCTAATGCTCTTTCTTTTGTTTCATATCTTCCTAGTCCTCCACTTGGTCTATAATAAGTGCCAGGGATTTCTTTACCTTTTTCTACATAATAACAAATATAATTTCCAACACTGACATATAAATTATCAACTTTAACAATACTACTTTTATCTTGACTTCTAATCCATAACTCCATTTTTATCACCATTCTCCTTTTCTAACATTGGTTCTATTTTTAAATATTCTATTTTTTTTATATCTAAAGTAATAGACCAATAATGTTTTTCACAATCATAAGTTGTAGGTATTATGTCTACACCACTTAATCTTATATAATCATCAAATAAATTAATGTTTTCTAAATTATGCCCACCGACTTTGCAACCATTTTTTTCTTTATATTCATAATAATATCTCATACTAATTCTCCTTTTCTAAAAAATATTTTTGTTAATCTGCAAATTTTGTATTTTCATCAACTTGCTCATTGTTTGTTATTTCGCAAATTAAATCATCAGTTATCTCAATTTTTACTTTCCCATGTCTTGCATTAAAAGGATATATATCTTGCCATTTTTCACAAATTATATAACCATTGCTTATTTTCCATTTGTTAGTCTTACTATTTATTTCTAAACCATCTCTTAAAGAATTTATGTACGCTTTTCTTCCAACAAAATTAAATTCTTTGTTATATTCTGGATATTCATTTATAAAATTATCATAAATATCTTTAAAATCAGATTTTAATTCAAATAAAAATCTAGGAATTATTTCTTCATGATATGCTCTTATATAACCATCATCAAATAAAGTTCTAGGTTTTATATCGCATATTTGTTTTATAATATTGTTATTAAATTTATTTAATGGTATATAAACTAAATCATCTTTCCCAAAACAAACATTCTCTTCAACTTTTATATCTTCAATAATTTTAATATATCTAAGATTTAAAATTACTATACCATCAATTATCCCTATTGTTTGGCCAGGTTCTTTTAAAAGATTATATTTTTCATCATTTTTATAAGTTCGTTGAAAATCATAATACTTAGTTGCTCTTGAAGTATAACCTTTAATTATTTCTTTTTCTCCAAATTTGCAATTTGCTTTCCATCTACCCGCACTAAAGCAAGTTCCATTTTTGTAAAAAGAACATTTTTCACATTTATCACAATATGTTATTTCTGCCTCTAATGGCATTTCTTTCACACCTTTAAAAATGCTCTTGCCACCATATAAATTAACATTTATTTTATTCATCTTTTTTCTCCTTTAAATTGTTAATTTCATCTATTAGTTCATTAATTTTATTAACCATCAAATCTCCATTCTACATAACTTTTTAAATACCTTATATGTATTGTTATTTTATGACCATTAATTTCTAATATAGTCCATTCTTTTTGTCCTACATAATGAGTTGTTCCTTTAGTGTTTGACATTATGTTATCTATTATTGAGCCAATTGTTGAATAATTTAAACTAGTATTATTTATTATTTTCATAATTATTCGCCCACCTTATATGCCATTTGTTCAAATTGTTCTTTTGTTACTATTGTTTCTATTTCATTATTTGTAAATAGTGCTTCAACCGGTATGGTTTCATAGTTATCGTTGGCTACTTCTATTATTTTTTCTTTAAAAATGTAATTACGATTTCCTCTGAAACTATCTCCTTTTTCATAAATTTCGGTTATCTCAACCCCATTAGCATAATCCCCAACTTCCAAAATATCAATTATGTCATAACTGGCTCTTACAATTTTATCTTCATCATAATAATTTTTAGCACAACTAATATGTTTACATTCACAATTAGGGCTAGCACAATGACCGTTATAATCAATTATTACTTTATCTATAATTCCATCTTTAGTTCTTACATACATTCCAACTTCTAATTTCATTATTTATCATCTCCTTACTCACAATCATTTACGCCTAACCAATCCAACAAATCAGTATAACATTCTTTGCATAGACAACATATCTTTTTTGTTGCCACATCAACATTTCTTGAAATAGTTATTCTATTTTCTCGGTAAACTATCTTTCCACATTTACAACAAATACGACCATTGTTATTAGAAATATTGTTTATAAAAGTGTAAAGTTCTCTATCGTTCATTTCTCTAATGTTTTGTAGTTTCATTTATTCCACCTCTTTTATTTTTAAATATAAATCTAATAAATCAGGATTATTTAACAACATTTTACTTTTATCGACAATGTCTAAAAAATTATTAATTACTTCTTTTTGTTTTTCAACTTGTTGTTCTAAATCTTCTATATATTTGACTATTTCATTGGATGCTCCGACCATATTAACGGATTCATCTATAGTTTTAGAACAATTATGTAATATTTTTTCTATTCTTTTTCTATTCATTTTTACCTCCTATTATTTCTCTATATTTTTGTAAAACATCATTTATTTCATCAAATATATCTTCATTCACTAACCTCGTATGTCCTAAACTATCTTCATAAATATTACTACATTCTCTTGCTAATCTATCTTTTTCATCTTCTAAATAATTTATAAACCCTTTTTGTTGAGCAATTAAGGCACAGTAACTAAGCATTACTTGTTCTATATTTACAAAACCACATTTTTCTATCATTTTATTTATTTCTTCAAGTTGTTTCTTTAATTCTTGATTTTCTTTTAATAATGCTTGATTATAACTTATAAGTAATTCATTATTTTTATTTAATTCAACATAATCGGTTGCTGTCAAAGTATCTTTATGAACATAATCTGCTTTCATTTACTCATCACTCTCTACTTTCTTAGTTAAATCAATTGTTACTTTGTTAATAAATAGTCCTATACCAAATAAAAGCATTTCTTCACAATTCCATTTGTCTGGACAGTCTTTTATCTTTTTCATATCATCAGCACTAATTCCAAACAATTTACCATTGTTTCCATTAACCTCAAATCCCCATATTTCTTCAGTTTCTCCACATCCACATTCTTTCGTATCATATTCATAACCATAGTAGAAACCATAGTTTGTTGTTGTTAATACTGCATAATCATCATTAATTATTATATCAATCATTTATTATCACTTCCTTGTAATTCTCGCATTTTGCCTAATAATGTTCCATAATCAACTACTAAATAATGTTGTTCAGTATTTTCATTATGCTTGTTATAAACAATCCATTTTCTTAACTTAATCCAATTATCCTTTAGTTGTTTATTTTCTCGTTGTAATTTTTTTAATTTTTCACAATTACTAGGACACCATCTATCTTTTTCTATCATTTCTTGTATAGTTAAACTTGCTTCGTGTAATTGTTGTTCTAAAAACTCATTATCATTTAATATGAACTCTATTGCTTCAATTTCTTGTTTATTTATTATTGTTTCATTATGTGTTTTGTAATGTCCATTTAAATAAGCAAATGTTCTTAATGCTAATTCTTTATTCATTATTCTTATTTCTCCTTTACCATTATAATTAATCCAATAATTGCTCCAATACCAATTACCCCCAATATAATTAATGGTATATATAAAATCATTTAATCCTCCTTATTCCAACCTAATTCTTCTACTTGTTTATTTATTGCTTGTAATAATTTTAGGTCGCACCATGCACTTTTTGTTTCATTTTTCCTATGAATTTTGAAACATTTATTTTCAATTCTAAATGCCACATTAGAAGCAAATCTATTTTCTCTTATATAAACAATTTCATCAATTTTCTTTTCTTCTTCAAAACACCAACATTCTTGTTTATATCCTAAATCTTCAAACATCTCCTTAGCAGTCATTATCAATATTGCCCCTTTCTTTTGTCTTTTTAATAAAATCATCTGTATTAGTTATAAAATAATATTTTCCTATCAGAAAGAACAATCTTATTAAAGGTATAAAAGATAATAATAAATAATCTATCATAGTTTTTATATTTCCGTATATTTTTGAGTTATCATTCATCTCTTTTCTAAATTTATCTCTAGCTTTTATAAATTGTTTTCTCATCAATATTCCACTTGCCATATAAACAATGAAATATATTGACACTGTACTTAAATAAAACTTAAGCATTATTTATCACCTACCTTTTCCGCTATATCATCAAAGAAATTTTGCCTATTTAATTCTTTTACTTTTCTTACAAAACTAGCATTTGATTTTGGTATAACACTAGGCTTTTCTTTGTTATAATAATTTACAACATCATCACTAATATAAATGGTTTCGTTTCTGATGCTCCGTGTTATATTTAAAGCAATTCTAATCAGTGTATAGTCCCAAAAACCAATATTCATCCCCGATATTTTTTGTTTAGTAGTATTATCTTTAATTTTTAGCATCATTCTTCCTCCTTACCACTTATAAGTCCACATCAAGTAAAGAACTAATATGCTTGCCATAGCCATTCCTAAAAAGAATATAGTTATTAGAAATATGCACACATTTTCGCACTTTGCTTTTCTTTGTGCTTGTCTGTATTGTATTTCTTCTTTTGTTAATCTTTTTTTTGGTATTCTTTTCTTAATTTTCGGAAACTTTTTTTGTAATTTTTTTATTTCGTTTTCAGTTAATTCCCTGGGTTTCATAATTTTCTAATCCTTTCTGGTCTACTATTTTTATCCATAGATCCATTTCCTAAAGTACAACCGTACTTTTTTATTTGATAATTTTCTATCGCTACAACTAGCTTGTCCAAATACTTAAAATCACCATGTATTTTTTTAAACTTTGCTCTAAACATACTTGAATTAATCATTGATTTATCTTTATAGAGATTGAAGTAAAATTGTAATTTGAACTCACTCTCGTTCATCTTCTCCATCCCCTTTATTCTCTAGTTTTTCTTTTTCCGTATCCAACGCATCCGATAATTTTTTTATCTCTAGTATTGCATAATCATATCTAGCATCATTCATTTTAGATATTACATTTATTCTATGCGGCAAGTATGATTCAACTAGTTCTAATATTTTATTTCTGCTTTCAAGGAAGGTATTTCTCTGTTCCATCTTGTCATATTTTCTTTGAAGTATTTTTAGTCTTTCTTCTGCAAAGTTTTTATCTCTTTTTAGTCTTTCTATTTCTTTTTTATTTCCTGCTAACTCTTGAGCAGTTCCAATATCTAATATTTCCCCTTTCATTTTTTCCTCCTCTATTTTCACTACACAATAACCATTTTTACATCTTTTTCTGTGCGTTGGTGTTGTATAAAAAGTTATTGTTTCAACTCTTACTTTTAGTAGTTTTGCTAATTCTTTTTTTGTTCCGATTCCAACAAGCTTTTCTCCTTTGTATAAAGCATACTGACTATTTCTTTTCATACAATAGTTCCTCTAATTTTTCCATCGTTTCCTTTAAATCTAAAAGTTGAGGAGCAGTTTTAATTTGTTTGCCATTTTTTAGCATTGATAAATATTTTAATGCTTTTTTTATAATAACACTGTAATCTCTCATTAACACCACTCCTTAATCAATCTCTCTAATTCAATATCATCTTTAGTTTTTATTCCTAAATTTTTAGCTTCTTGTACTACACCATTTAAGAGAATACTCATTTCTTTGGTGTCATACTCACTACTGCCTTTGTAAATTTTATAATGGTTAAACTCTTTACCATTTAAGATGCTAGTTCCAGCCAATTTATAATATTTAAAGTAACCTTTAACATCTATTTCAGATAGTATACTTACCATTTCAGATTGCCCATAATCTATTAACATTTGCAAGTATACTTCCTCTTTTGATTTACTCAATGCATTACCTATTTCAGTAACAAGTTTCCATAAATAACTATTTGCATTTAAACTTCTTTTTTCTCTATGTTTAGTTATTTTTACATCATAAATAGTATCCTTGTCTAATCTAAATAATAATGGTAGTATTTTGTCTATCTTACAAGTGTCTTCTATCATTATCTGCAATTCTTTTTGTTAACTCTATTTTTTCTTTCAAAGCTTTAGTTTTACATTTTAAATTATGATTACTAACCACCATTTTTATTAGACTTTGCCATAATGCCAAAAAGTCTATACCAAGAATAAATCCTCTAATAACCTCTGAATTAATAAATATATTGACACTTGCTAATATAACATTTAACCATACTATAGTTAATGTAGTGTTAAAAATTACTTTATCAGCATCATATCTTCTATTTTTCTTGGCAAACCTAAGTAATTCTTTTTCAGAATTGTTATTTGAATTCATTATGTCAATGTTTTCTGCGCTGAAATAAAGTTTTGAATTGTCATATTTTCTAAACAACTTCCAATTTCCATAATTATCAACACACAAATGAAATTGGTTTCCTAATAATTTTCTTATTTTCTTTTCTTTTTTTAATTTCATTTTCAAAACCTCCTAAAATGGTAAATCAGAATCATTAATTTGTACTTCGTTTCCGTAGCTAGCAAATGGATCGTTTGCTGTAGGCATACTATCAATTTGTTCAGTAGTTATTGAGCCAGATTTTACTGGTGGCTCTTCTAGATTGTTTACGCTATCATTACTACCTTTACTATCAAGGAAAGTAACATTTGATACAAATATTTCAGTAACATAAATCTTTTTACCATCTTTATCATCATAATTTCTAGTTTGTATTCTTCCCTCTACTGCCACTTGATTACCTTTCTTTTGATATTTAGAAAGATTCTCCGCTAGTTTGTCCCATACTACACAATTAATAAAATCTGCCTTTCTCTCGCCATCATCATTTGTATATGGTCTATTTACCGCTATAGTAAATTGGCATACTTCTCTTTTTGTGTTTTCTGTCATTTTAAGTTCAGGATCTTTAGTTAATCTTCCAACTAATATTGCCTTGTTCATTTCTTAATTCCTCCTAATAATTTCATTAATTTATCTTTAAATTCTTCCCTTTCATTGATGTAAACATATTCTCCACACCAACTACATAATTTTTTAATTCTTTTTTCAAAAGGATAAATAACAACTGAATGACCACATCTACACATATGTTTATATTTAGCTATTTCATCCGATTTTTTTATTATTTCTTTATTGTTCATACAGACCAAATCTTATGTCTTTACCTATTTCATCATAATCAGGTTCATATTCTTCTTTTTCCTCTTCATATTCTATTGTTTCCATAATTTGTACTCCTCCAATTTTCTTAATAGTTCTTTTCTTGGCTTTCTTTCTATCTCAACAAGTTCCCCTAGTTCCTTCTTTGGTAACCATATTGCATATAATTTATCAAAAGTTTTTCCTGTTGCTAATTCATAAAAAGATAATTGCCAACTAAGATATTCTAAATCTAATTCTGCAGTAGTTTTAATATCACATAAACATAAATCTTCTCCTATTCTTGCAATCATATCAAATCTTCCACAATAATCGTAATTATAACTTATTATTTGTTCTTGCTCTAAAACTTCTATCTTATGTTTTTCTTTAAGTTTGAAATATTGCTTTAAAGATAAATCTTGATATATGTTAAGTTCTATTACCTCTCCTGTTTTTTCAAATACTTCTATTGCCTCGTGTACTTTGCTTCCATACTTTGCTTTTCTATCAAGTATACTTTTAGGAACTTTTGAGTATTTATTTGGAAAGATGAAATGTAATACTTCACTTACACTAGGTACTATAATTCCATCTTTCAAATAATAATGTCCTTCTTCAATAAACTCAATCATAATCTATTCTTCAAATGTTAAAGTAATTGAACTTGCAACAGGAGTTGTTTTAGAATATTCTTCATAAATATCAGGTGCTTCCTCTTTAAGTCTCTTACTGTCAACTGTTGTTCTTGTTGTTCCATCCTTGATTGTTGCACACAAACCATTTACTATAAACTTTTTTAAACCTACTTTTTCCATTGCTTCTTTAAGTGATTTATTTAATTCTTTTTCTACAAGATCCATTTGTGCTTTTGCTTTTTTAAAGTCTTTAATTTTTTCAATAACAGTAGCATCTACTATTATCTCGTTATTTTTAATTACAACCATTTCATTCATTTTATTTTTCCTCTACTTTCTCTTTTAATTTTTTGATTATTTCACTGGCTTTTGCCATTGTCATATCTTCTAACTTTGTTAATCCATTAGCATTAAGTAACTTAGTCATGTTATCTCCAATGTAGTATTTCTCAAGTATTTGTATTTGACTGGATTGTATCTTTATTTCTTTTTTCTTAGATGGTGGTGGTGTTTCTCCATCTGGATCTTTCATTTCCTCTGTTGGTATGCAGAATACTTGAAACATTGCATACTTCATTGCAATTGCCATTGCTTTGTTTGTAGCTTTATCTCCACTGTCCATTCCTTCACCAACTACTATTGCTTCAATACTGCTTCCATCTTCTGCATAAAATATATACTTAATTTTGCAAATTGAATAAATTAATGTTCCACCTTTACTTGTCTGTCTTTCTTCTCTTGTTTGTTCTAGTATTTGTGGCACCATAAATACTTTGTGCTTTGCTAATAAAGGCTGAAATGTATTCATAACATCATCTATACCTCTAAACATAAAACCTTGTGTTGTGTTCTTTTTATTTTTGCCTATTGCTGGCACTTCTTCTAGTATTTTAGTTATACTTTGATAAATATTCATTCTTTCTACCTCGCTTTACTTTTTTACTAATCAACTATTATTTGACTATCATTTTCTTTATCATAATCTTTTGGTCTTGATGATAAAAAACTTATTTTTTCTGCTACTACTTGTAAATCACTTCCAGATAATCTTGCTAGTCTTCCTTTAACACCAATTACATCACCTTGCTTACAATATTCAACAGTACTTTCTGCTACTTGTCCAACTAAATTAACTGGAATAAAATCTGTTTCATATTCTCCAACATCATTTTTAAAGTTTCTTGATACTGCTAAGACTATTGTTGTAGTCTTTCTACCGTTCTCTGTTTCTTCTAATACAGGTCTTTTAACTAAACGACCTACTAAAACTAAATTATTCATTTTATCATACCTCTCTTCTTTATTTAAAATCTTTTAACAATTCTTCAAGCATTATTTTATCTTCTGGATCAAGTTCAACTTTTTTAACTTCTATTTCAAACCATCTAGGTCTTTTCAATTCTTTTATCTCTGCTAATGTTGGCATAAACTTTTTAGTTTTAATAGCTTCTATAACCATATTTTCGTATTCATCAGCAGAACAATCTTTTAATTCTTCATACCACAAGTTAAATATTCTGATATCCATTTTTTTGTTGTAATTTTCTTCTAACATTTCTGTTATTTCTCTAAATTGTTTTTTATTCATTTTCCCATTTCTCTCTTTCATCAGTTTTTGATTCTTTTTTATTCTTAAACTTTTCGTTTTCTTTTTTTGCTAGCTCCAATGTAGTTATTTTCTTTCTTTGCCAACCTTCTAATATTCGGTCGATATACTTAATCGAGCAAGCATTATTACAAACTGCTATCTGTGTAGCATAAACAATCAGTTCCTCTGAAATGTTATTGTCTACCCAAGATTTAATTACATCACATTCTAATGGTGCTATAGTTCTTCCGAAGTTTTTTTCTATTGTAGAAAATATATTACTAAATATTAATTCTTCTTTATTATCTAAATTATTTAGTTTAGTACTATTATCTAAATTATTTATATTAATATTATTATTTATATTAAGATCAGAATCAGAAACAGATACAGATGTATACCTAGGGTATGGATACCCTATCGATACCCTATACCTTTCTAATATTTTTTCTAATTCTTTTCTTAATTTTTCACTCTTAATATATTGAATTAAACTTTCTACTTTTTTTAATAATTTTTCACTTTTAGTCCAATTATATTTGTGCCAATTTTTTATAAGTATCTCTTTCGTTTCCTCCGCATAGAGTATTACTTTATGAACCTGTTCCATCCTAGTCAGTAGTTCCTCTACCTCACTTTTGTCTAGTTCAAGTTCATTTGACATCTGTCTAATTGAAACTTCATAGCAACCAATCAGATTTGTATGAGGATTAGTTAATAAATATAATAGAAAATACTTATCTTTATAAGTAAAGTTATCTACTACTTTGTTGTCTTCCCAAAATGATAATGATACATTGCGATATATTGCCATTTAATCCTCCTTTACTCAAATCTCAAAACCCCAAATTTGACAAAAACCATACTTTTTGCTATAATTATGTATGTAAAAAGTTAACACGAACTTTTTATTTTTGTTATTTGTCTGCTAGTTGTGTTACCGAACTATTACTAGCAGACATTTTTTGTATTGTAACATCATTTGTAACTGCTAATGTAATTAACACTAACAATCCATAAAAGATAATTATTCCTTTATTTCTATTTAAGAATGTTTTCATTTACATCATCGCCTTTCTCATCTTATTTGCTTCTCTTCTAATTAAAGCAACATCTATATTTAACTTCTCTACTACTTTTCTAGTAGGAACTAATATAGGCCTAGTTTTGAAATAAAATTCATTGTTTTTATCCATTTCATTACAGATTGATTTTCTAAAATTATTTATCGCATTAGTCCCTAATGGTAATATAATTTTTAAATCTTCTGTACTTAACCAAGGTTTATTTAATACTTTTTCCTGTTCTATATAATTACTAACAGGTCTCTTTTTATTTTTTCCCATTTTATTTTCCTTTCTCGTGCTAGACTTATTTAGATATTCCAGTATCTATTTTTATTCAATTTTATTGAACAATTTTAGTAAAAAAATAATCATTAATTTTTGAATTTGGTATGTTTAACAATTCGCATGCTTTTGTAATTTCATTTTGTTTAAAATCAACTTTATTATTTATTTTTAAACTAATAGTTCTTTCAGATAAACCCATTTTAGTTGCAAAATTACCATTATTTTTAAATTTCTCTACTATCTTACCTTGCAGTTTTGAATAATCGTACATTTTTTCTCCTTTCTGTTCAATTACCTTGAACAATTTAATAATACCACACTATTTTGTTGATGTCAACATAAAAATTCAATTTTTTTGAACTTTTTGATTTATTTTTTTTTTATGATGTGTTATAATATATTTGGGAGGCAAATATGAAAGAAAGAAATACTAGTGATAGACTTAAAGAAATAATGGCAAAAAATGGATTAAGGCAAATTGATATTTTAAATAAGGCAATTCCTTTTTGTAAGAAATACAATGTAAAATTAGGTAGAAATGATTTGAGTCAATATATTTCTGGAAAAGTTGAACCCAGCCAAAAAAAATTAACTGTTCTTGCTGAAGCCCTTGAAGTAAACGAAGCATGGTTAATGGGATATGATGTACCTATGGAAACAGAAATTAAAAGACAAAACAATAAATCTCGAATTTATTTTGGACTTACATTACTTGAATTATTTAGATATTATAAAATTCATATTAATAACAATATAAATTTTAAAACTTTTTGTGACTTAATTGGAATTGAAGAAAGTAGAATGCTAGACTTTATTAATTACAAAACATCACCTAATAGAGAAGAAATAAATAGAATATATAACTTATATAATATGGATTCTGAAGAAAAACTTTTTGATGGTGAATTATATGAAGAATTGATAGAAAAGAATAACGGTTCTTGGGGTATTCAAATGATAAAAAATAGTATGCCAGAAGAAGATTATATCAACGAAAATAATTTATCGTTAATTATCACTTCACTTTTGCCAGATAAGATTAAATTAGATAGTAATTCATTAGAAAATACAAATAAAAATAGAATAATTTTAAAACAATTACTTTTAGACAATAATTTAATAACATCAGGAAAAGAAATTAATAAAGAAGATATATCAAATATCAAAACCTTTTTAGAAGATAATATAGATTATATTAACAATAAATTAAACGATGAAGAAAGAAATAAAATAACATTAAACCACCCTTCTTCTAAAATCAGCGGAACGGAAAAAGAAAAACTAATTGAATCAAAAAATGAATAAAAAAAAGACTAGAACTGCTGGAACAGAACTAGTCGTAGTACATAAAATAATCAAAATCTAGCACGATTAGGATTTTTCTATGCAATATAATTATAGCATAGAAACAATTCTATTTCAATAATAAAATGAAAGGAAAGTGATTTTTATGCCAGTATATAAAACAAAAACAGAAAAAACGAAAGATAATAGGATATGGTACTTTAAATGCAATTATAAAGATATCTATGGAAATATAAAGTCAAAGAAAAGCAAGAAGTTTTCTACTAAAGAAGAGGCAATTAAAGAAGAGGCAAAATTTTTAATTTTAGCAGGTAACACAACTACTATGTCTCCTACCTTCGATGACATATATAATGAGTATCTTATATATAAAAAAAAGAGTTGTAGGGAAACTACCATAATCAGAATTAAAGGATATTATAAACACATTGGAAAAATATTAGGAAATATAAAAATCGAAAAGCTTACTGCCAAACAATATTTATTATTTCAAGATGAAATGAATAAATTAGGATTATCTACAGTATACAAAAATCAATTGCATTCATTAGTATTATCTTTAATTGATTATGCCAATTTACTATATAATGTTGATTCAAAAGTTCCTAAAAGTATTGGTAAATTTAAAAATCCTACCGAAATGAAAAAAGAAATGCTTTTTTGGACTTATGATGAGTTCAATAAGTTCATTAGTATTGTAGATGATAATATGTACAAAGTCTTTTTTGAAATATTGTACTTTTGTGGACTAAGAAGAGGTGAAATACAGGCTCTAACGTGGAACGATATAAATTTTATAAAAGGAACAATCTCAATAAATAAAACTTTAACATCAAAAATAAAGGGGCAAAAATATGTCATATTTCCTCCAAAAACACAATCTAGTAATAGAACTATTCCAATCCCTAAGAATGCATTAGCAGGCTTAAAAACGCTTTATAAAGAATATTCTGTATTGGATGGATTTGAAAATGAATGCTTTGTATTTGGAACTTTCAAGCCACTAGCAGATACTTCAATAGAGAGAAAGAAAAATAAATGGTGTGATATAGCTGAAGTCAAAAGAATTAGAATTCATGACTTTAGACATTCTTGTGCTTCTCTATTAATCAATAATGGTGCAAACATAACTATTGTATCAAAATATTTAGGTCATAGTGATATATCAATGACACTAAATAGATACTCTCATATGTATGATTCTAAATTGGAAGAAGTAATTAATTTAATTGAAAATATAAATAAATAACTAAAAAAATGTACCTAAAATGTACCTAATAACATTTAAAAATATAAAAACCCTTATTAAATAAGGGTTAATAATCACTTGGTGCGGGTGAAGGGACTTGAACCCCCACGGATAAACCACTAGATCCTAAGTCTAGCGCGTCTGCCAATTTCGCCACACCCGCACATTATGGTGGACCCTGCAGGACTCGAACCTGCGACCGCCCGGTTATGAGCCGGATGCTCTAACCAACTGAGCTAAGGGTCCATTACTATATAAATATTAACTTTTCATACAAGATAAATGCTATCTACTATTGTTAGAGCATCCTTCTTGAAGAACAAATTAAGTATACCATTTTTAAGTACTTATGTCAATAAGTTAAATAATTATTTTAACTATTTTTTACTATTTTATGCTATTAATGAATAAAATTTACTATGAATAATCAAAATATTGAAGATAAAGCATTGACTACTCTAGCCTTTGTTATAGGGCTTGCTCTTATAGATAATCTATCTAGTACTGAACAAAATGCTGTTGGTAACTGGATAATGTTAATAGCTCAAACTCTCTGTACTAATGGTAGTTATACTTTTAATAAAGAATGGAAAAGTCATACAAGTAATGGTAATACTCCTGTTACTAAAGATACTCTAGAAAAAGTTGGAGATATTATTAATAATACAATAAAAAAGAACTATTTCTAGTTCTTTAAATTATTTTTTTTTAAATTAAAGACATTATTATTGCTATCTCTAATAATTAATTCTTCACCCCAAATATAATAAGTATGGTTGATACTTATTTGGAGACCCCTAAGCCTCCAAATAACACTAATAAGACTTACATAGTAAGGCTTTTAGTGCATATAAAAAGAACCTAGATAAATAATTATCTAAGTTCTTATAATAATTACATAGTTTCTTTTAATTTAGCTTGTGCCACCGTCTTTATAGGGAATAGATTTCTACTACCAACTTTCAATAGTATATACCGCAATCAATAAAGGTAATAGATTAAATCCCAATCATTATAAAAAAATATTATTTAAAAGTTTTGATACCTTACTCGTTAATACATGATGATTATAATTATACCATCATTGTTTTAAAGATACAATTTGATTAGTTCAAACTACTTTGTTCTAGGCGTTAATTCATTTTTTATATTTTCATATTCTTTTTCAGAAGGATCGTTATCTATCATTAGACAGATATCACCATATGTTAATTCTATTCCTTTGCTAATAGACATTTTTACCAATTCGATGATTGCTCTATCTCTAATTTCTCTTTCTAATTTTTGATCAACATCTGGAACCATTGGTATTACTTCAGTTAGAAAATTATTGTTCATTTTATTTGTAACTTTATTTATATATTCATCATATCTTTTGCTCATATTATTGTCCTCCTCACCAAATACATTATACCATATTTTTATAAATTAGTATATATAAAATTTAAAAGGACTAGATTTTTCTCTTGCCTCAATCATTTGTGATTAATAGTTTTAGTTTCTAACACATTATGGTTAAAATAATTTTTATTTAAAACTGTAAATTAATTTAATAATTGTTATACCATAATCTATTATAAATTCTTTTTCTTCATCGCTAAATTGTTTTCTCTCTTCTAAAGCGTTATTACTTGAATGTCTAAAACATTGTATTTGTTTTCTATACTTTTTTATTATTTCATCATCTACATATTCAAAGCAATGTTTTGAATAATCTAATTTAATATAATTACCATCTACATATAAAAGATTTTCAATAAGATTTGCAATTTTCTTTATTTTCTCATCAATATTCATATTCTTAAATCTTGCATTTCTAGTAGAAATTTCCATAAACATTTTATCAATATTATTTTCAATTTTAATGGTTGCTTCTTTTTCAAAAGTTAAATTTTCTACAATTTTTCTTCTAGTTATATATTGAACTATATTATTATGATCTAACCCTCTTTCGATTGCTAAATTTCTTATATCATTGCAAGTAAATTTATATGGGTCTTCAGGTGGCCTATCAATAATTCTAGGAAATTCTTTTATCTTATAACCATTATCATGTAAATAGAATAGAACAAAGTAAAACAATCTTGTATTTTTTATAGTAGTAATATCAAGAGATGGTTCACATAAATCTTTCAAAATCCTTATGACATCTTCATCATCAAATGCTTCATATTCCATCTCATCATATGGATTGTCATTGGTTATCAAGTTGATTTCTTCCATTACTTTTTTATCTTCTTCTGCTTTTGTAATTAATTCATTATAAAATTTATAATAATAATCTTCTTTTGATACATGCTCTTTATAATATTTTTCAAGATTAATCATACATTATCAATTCAAGGTCAACTTTCACTTTTGTGTTTGATTGATGATGGTTCAAAAGAGGAAGTCAATTTATTATATCAACTCACTCACCTATTTTGATAAGTTATAGAAATGGAATAATATTGGATTTAAATGATAATTTTAAAGAAGTTAATTATAAAGATAGTGATATATATAAAATGTATAAGATGTATTTAGATAATTCTGATAGAATGCAAGATAGATTATTTAATAGTTAGAAGCTTTATTACTTCTTTTTTTTATTCAAAAAAAGAGGTTGAAATAATTTCAATCTCTTTAATATCAACTTATCTATTTAGCTTTTCTTTAATTGCGGCTTGAGCGGCAGCAAGTCTAGCAATAGGAACTCTATATGGTGAACAAGATACATAGTTTAGTCCTATATTATGACAGAACTCAACAGATGTTGGCTCTCCACCATGTTCTCCACATATACCAAGTTTAATATCAGGTCTAGTATTTCTACCCTTTTCTGCGGCCATCTTAACAAGCTGTCCTACTCCTACTTGGTCTAATTTAGCAAATGGGTCAATTTCATATATCTTATTTTGATAATAAGCATCTAAGAATTTACCAGCATCATCTCTAGAGAAGCCAAATGTCATTTGGGTTAAATCATTAGTACCAAATGAGAAGAACTCTGCTTCTTTAGCAATAGCATCTGCAGTTAAAGCTGCTCTTGGTATCTCTATCATAGTACCAATATGATATTTCATATCAGAATTATATTCTCTCTTAACTTCTTCAGCTACTTCTACAACGATATCTTTAACAAACTTAAGTTCTTTTTCTTCTCCTACTAAAGGTATCATAATTTCAGGTGTAATATCATAACCTTCTTCTTCTTTAACCTCAATAGCGGCTTCCATTAAAGCCCTAGTTTGCATTCTAGCAATTTCTGGATAAGTAACAGCAAGTCTACATCCTCTATGACCCATCATTGGGTTGAATTCATGTAGTTCTGATATCTTATTCTTTAAGTGTTCTACAGTAACATTCATATCTTTTGCTAAAGCAATTATATCTTCTTCTAAAGTAGGTAAGAATTCATGCAATGGTGGATCTAAGTATCTAACAGTCATTGGAAGATTCTTTAACTCTTTATACATAGCTTTAAAATCACCTTTTTGGAATGGGATTAATTCATCTAAAGCTTTTGTTCTATCTTCAACTGTCTCTGATAGAATCATCTTTCTAATCTTAGGTATTCTATCTTCTTCAAAGAACATATGCTCAGTTCTACATAGTCCTATACCTTCTGCTCCTAGTTCAATAGCTTTAGCAGTATCTCTAGGATTATCAGCATTAGTTCTAACACCTAGCGTTCTATATTCGTCAGCCCACTTCATTATTCTACCAAAATCACCACTAACGGTTGCTTCTTTTGTTGGAATATCTCCTGCATATATTTTACCAGTGTTACCATCAAGTGAAATATAATCTCCCTTATGGAATATCTTACCACCTAAAGTAAATTCTTCCTTTTCTTCATTAATATTAATAGCACCACAACCTGCTACACAGCATGTACCCATACCTCTAGCAACAACCGCAGCATGAGAAGTTCTTCCACCTCTTACGGTTAAAATACCTTGAGAGGCAACCATACCTTCAATATCTTCAGGGGTAGTCTCTAGTCTTACAAGTACTACTCTCTTTCCTTTACCACCTTTACCTAATGCTTTTGCTTCTTCAGCAGTAAATACTACCATGCCAGCAGCAGCACCAGGACTAGCAGGTAATCCTTCACCAATAGAAGTACTCTTTTTTAATTCTAGAGTGTCAAATGTTGGATGAAGTAATTGATCTAGACTCTTAGCATCAATTCTAAGTACAGCCTCCTCTGGAGTAATCATACCTTCATCTACTAGATCACAAGCAATCTTAATTGCAGCTTGAGCAGTTCTCTTACCATTTCTTGTTTGTAAGAAATATAACTTACCTTCCTCAATAGTAAACTCCATATCTTGCATATCTCTATAATGATTTTCTAGTTTTTGAGCAAGTTCCATAAACTCTTTATAACATTCTGGTAAATCTTCTTCTAGTTTAGTAATAGGCTCAGGAGTTCTAACACCTGCGACTACATCTTCTCCTTGAGCATTAATTAAGTATTCTCCATAAATACCTTTTTTACCAGTTGCAGGATCTCTAGTAAAGGCAACACCAGTACCTGAAGTATTACCCATATTACCAAATACCATTGATTGTACATTAACTGCTGTTCCCCAATCTCCTGGTATATCATTCATTCTTCTATAAACGATAGCTCTGGGATTATCCCAAGAACGGAATACTGCTTTAACTGCTCCCATTAATTGTTCTCTAGGTTCTTGAGGGAACTCTTCACCATTCATGTGATCACTATATACTTTTTTAAATCTATTTACTAATTCTTTTAAATCTTCTACTGTAAGTTCAGTATCATAATGAACACCTTTCTCTTCTTTTAATTCATCTATTATCTTTTCAAAGAAAGATTTATTTACTTCCATTACTACATCTGAATACATTTGAATAAATCTTCTATAAGAATCATAAGCAAATCTAGGATTACCAGTCTTTTTAGCAAATCCTTCTACTGCCACATCATTTAAACCTAGATTAAGTATTGTATCCATCATACCTGGCATACTTGCTCTAGCACCACTTCTTACTGATACAAGTAGTGGATTTTCTGTATCACCAAACTTCTTTCCTTGTAATTTTTCTAGTTCTTCTAGTGCTTTAAAGATTTGAGATTCTATCTCTTCAGATATTTCTTTACCATTATCATAATAATTAGTACAAGCCTCTGTTGAAATAGTAAATCCTTGAGGTATAGGTAATCCCAAATTAGTCATTTCTGCTAAATTAGCACCTTTACCACCAAGTAAATTTCTCATATCCTTGTTACCTTCTTTAAAGGTATAAACATATTTTGTCATCATATCATCTCCTCACTCTAATATAATAACAAAATCAAATAAAAAGTTCAATAATAATATAAAATTTTTACTATTTCTTTACATTTTTTATCACTTTCAGTCTATAGTCTTCCAGTGTCATTTATAGCCTATAGTCTATAAATGATATATCAACCATATCTATCATATATAAGCCATTAATACATACAAAAAGAAGTTACAATTAATGTAACCTCTTCTAAATTATCTCTTACTAAATTGTGGAGCTCTTCTTGCACCTTTAAGACCATATTTCTTTCTTTCTTTAACTCTTGGATCTCTAGTTACAAATCCATTTGCTTTAAGAATTCTTCTATATGAATCTTCGTTAGCAGCATTATCTTCATCATATACTAGTAATGCCCTTGTAATACCAAGTCTGATAGCACCAGTTTGTCCTGAAAAACCACCACCAATAACTTCTGCATTAACATCAAATGTGTTTTCGTTATTAGTTACTACTAATGGTTGTTTTAAATCCATTACTAATACTTCATATGGCATGTATTCGTGAACATCTCTACCATTTACAGTTATTTTACCAGTACCTGGAGTTAATGTAACTTTAGCTACTGAACCTTTTCTTCTACCAGTTCCATAAAAACTTCTTTTTTCTTTAGCCATTATTTGTTACCTCCCATTTCTAATACTTTTGGCATTTGAGCAGCATGTTTGTGATCTTCACCAGCATATACAAATAATTTTTTGTACATTTGTCTTCCAAGTCTATTATGAGGAAGCATTCCTTTTACAGCTCTTTCTACCATTTCTACTGGATAATCTTGTCTCATTTCTTTAGCAGTTCTTTCTCTTAAACCACCTACATATCTAGAGTGATCATAATAAATTTTCCCCTCTAGTTTGTTACCAGTTAATGCTACTTTATCAGCATTTACAATGATAACATAGTCTCCACAGTCAACATGTGGTGTATATGTTACTTTGTGTTTTCCTCTTAATATAGTAGCGGCTTTACTAGCTACTCTTCCTAGAGGAATGTCTTTAGCATCTATAACATACCAAGTTCTGTTTACTGTTTCTTTTGATTGCATAAATGTTGTTTTCATTCTTTTTCTTCTCCTTTTAATATTTTATAAGTTCGTTTTTGTATATTAGATGGTCCCAATATCTAATATCCTCCAACAAAATGTACCGATTATGATTTTACTATTATTTTATGATTTTGTCAATATTTTAGAGCTTTTTTCTTTATTTTTCTCAATATTTTTTTAATTTTTTATCTTTTTATTAATAAAAGACTAACTTTTTATATTTTCAACTTATATATAGTATGTATGGTTGATACTTTATCTTTAGACAAAGTATTTTGCTAAAGATAACCCTCTAGAACAATAGATCTAGAGGGCATACAAATACTACTTACTTAATCTTTTAACTACTTCATTAGCATGTTCTTTTGTTAACCCATCTTCGTAGAAGTTAGTTTTTATTAGATTATCTTCTAGTTCTTGATAATCTTTAAATACTTCATCATCTATTATACAAAAGTTATCTACTTGATTATCTGCTAGATAGGCTCTTATTTCTTCACCTCTTTGGCCCTCTAGAAAAGGGGTTTCTCCTACTATGGGAAGGCCAATATTTATTAGGGCTTCTTTGATAAAAGGATACAATTTCATTCTTCGCCAAGTTGATGATATAACTATTTTAGCATGGGATATGCGGACTACTTTTAAAAGTAATTTTACTTTAGTCATATCAATATCTAGAAGGAGCTTAGCTACTGGGTCAGTATATGTATCTTCTTTATCTTCAATACTAGAGAAGTATTTATCACTATTTAAGACACCATCTATATCTAAAAATATTATATTATTTATCATAATTATCTAGAAATTCCTTAAAAGTAATTGCAGTATCTTTTGGTAATATTTCTTCTAGTTCTTCTAGTGATGCTTCTTTCATTTTGGATATAGTTTTATATTTCTTAAGTAATTTATTCTTTCTTACTTCTCCTATTCCTTCGATATTATCTAGTACTGTTGATAATGCTCCCTTACTTCTTATTTGTTTATGATAACTTATTGTAAAGTTATGTACTTCAGTTTGCATCTTTGTAAGTAAAAGAAATAAATCACTTCTTTTATCGATAGGTATTTCTACTACTGGGTCAAAACCAAGTAAAACATTAGTAGCATGTTTATCATCTTTCTTAAGACCACATACTGGAATATCTAGTCCTAATTCATTAATTACTTCTCTTGCTACATTAATTTGTCCTAAACCACCATCTACTATTACAAGACTAGGTTTTACTAGTCCATCTTTTAGTACTCTAAAATATCTTCGATATATTACTTCTCTCATTGTACCATAATCATCATTCTTATCATTAGTTATTTTAAATTTACGATAATCATTCTTTGAAGGCTTACCATCTACAAAGACTACCATTCCTGATACATTAAAAGTACCAAATAAATTTGAATTATCAAATAGTTCTATTCTATCTACACTATCTAATTTTAATTTATCTTTTAATTCTTCTAAAGCATTAGTAATCTTATCTTCATCTCTCTTAATATAAGTCATTTGCTCTTCATAATATATTCTAGCATTATCATAGGCTAGATCTAGTATTTTTTTCTTTTCACCTTTAATAGGAGTCATAAATTTTATCTTAAATACTTCTTCAAATACTTCTTTATTTAAGTTATCTGGTACTAATACTTCTTTAGGCATAGATACATTCTTATTATAGAATTCGGATAAATATCTAGAAAATTCTTCTTCCTCTGTATCAATCATTGGAAAGATATTTCTATTTCTATCTAGTAGTTTACCTCCTCTTATAAAGAGTATTTGTATACTAATATAGTTATCTTTAGTATAGTAAGAAGCTACATCTATATTAATACTGTTATCTAAATCTACTTTTTGTTTTTCAGTAGTTATATTGATATAGTTTAATAGTTCTTTATATTCTAAAGCCTTCTCATAATCTAAATTATCAGAGAATATCTTCATTTTTTCAGTAATTCTATCAGTAAGTACTTTAGTATTACCATTTAAGAAAGATATAATTTCACTTTTCATTTCTTTTATTTTATTTTCATCAACTTCATGAGTACAATATCCTAAACACTGTCCGATATGATAATATAAGCATTCTCTTTTTTCATAAGTCTTACACTTTCTTAATGGATAGATTCTATTTAGTATTTCTACTACTTTACGAGCCGCTCCTACATTAGGATATGGGCCAAAAAGATTATTCTTTACTTTCTTAACATTTATTCTTCTTATTATTCTAAGAGTTGGTACTTTATCATTAGTAAGTTCTATATATGGATATGATTTATCATCTCTATATAATATATTATACTTAGGATTATATTTTTTAATTAGATTTATTTCTAATAATAAACTTTCCATCTCCGTATTTGTTACTATGTATTCAAAATGATCTATTTCTCTTACTAACATCATTGTTTTACCTGTATGTTCTCTTTGAAAATAAGAAGATAATCTATTTTTTAAGTTCTTACTTTTTCCAACATAAATAACAATGTTATCTTTATTCTTCATAAGGTAACATCCAGGTAAATGTGGTACTAAAGATAGTTCTTCCTTAAACATATAAATCACCTTCTTATTATATAATAAAAAGTCCTTAATGGACTTAATTTTTATTATGGCGGAGTAGGAGGGATTTGAACCCTCGCAGCAGTTTCCCACTCTATACCCTTAGCAGGGGCACCTCTTCAGCCTCTTGAGTACTACTCCGTTGCTACATATATAATTCTATATTAAATTAAACAAAATGTCAACTAATTTTCACCATTTTTATATCTTCTTTATCTTTATAAATGCTATTCATATCCCTTATAATGTCTTTTATTTCATCATTATTAGTACTATTACTTAATTTTTCATCATATTCATTTAATTTATTTATTATTTCTTCATCATTTATTAAATACTTATTTATAGTTAGTTTCTTATTATATAATTCTTCTATCTTACTTATATTATCTTCATTCTTAGTAAGAGCCACTACTACATTATATTTACCTTTATCTTCATAATATATATAATTACTACTTATTGTACTAGCTTTCATTTCATCATAATTATTATATGATGTATCTAGCAATAAATATATAACATTAGAATTTAAAGTACTACTACCCTTCTCTTCATAGATATTAAACATTAACCTACCACATAAAGTTCCACAGATGACTGCTAAAAAAATAGGTACAACTATTTTCTTTAATTTACTTTTCATTTTATCACCAAAAATAGTATATACCTATTATTATAATTTTTTTGTCGAATTATCTCAGGACAAGATATCATATTCACAGTGTAAACTTTCTAACTAAGATAATTCCAAATAAAAAGAAGATAACTAGTACCTTCTTATTAATAATTCTCATAAAATTCACAATACAATGTATTAGGAATATCATTTGTTATTTCTAAGTAATATCCCTGATATCTCATAGTATCTAGACTACTAAAATTATATACATTTTTCTTTTCTTTATCAAGATAACAGGCCATTAAAGTAGTATTTTGAGAAGATTCAAATAACTGATCATAACTAGTATATAAGTCTACATCATAACCATTACTTTTTTTCTTATCAAACGAAATTGTAGTAGACATATCTCCATATCTTCCCGACATGTATAAGTGTATTGTTGCAATCTCTTCTTCTTGTCTAACTAAATTAATAGGGATAACCATCTCATAAGCATTATCAGTAAAGATATTCTTTAATTTAATATTAAAAAAAACTATTCTATCGCTTGGTTTAACATTTCCATTAATATTACTACTAATCTCTACTTCACTAATACTATCATCTACTTTTTTTGAATATAAAGTTACTCTATCTTTTCCTTCTTCAGCACCTTCAGAAAATCTAATTTCTTTACTTACACTATCATAGTATAAATATCTTTCTTCCGTTGCTCCACCTACTCTTTCACCCCAAATATTACATTCATTATTTTTACATTCAACAAAATTTAAACCATCTGTTTCAATAATATAATCTTTTATCTTTTCTTTAATATTATTAATTATAATAGCATCATCATAAGCAATAACTGTTTCATGATAAACATCATCTGTCTTACTAACTAGTTTAACGGTAATTTCAATCAAAAAGAAAGCAATGGCAAAAGCAATTGTAGAAGCCAAAATAATTTCTACGGTTAAATATCCTTTTCTATTTAATTTCATATCATCACCTTACCCTTAGTCCATAGTAGTAGCAGTCATCCCCTGTTTTACATATTTCTGTTATAAGCATATATTCATATTTTTCATTATAATCAAAGTGTTCTTTTAAATAAGAAATATAATCTTTAAAAGTTGTATTACTATTCATGCCTGCAAGTGAACCAACGCTATTAGCATCATAAAGTGAGAAATACATTTTAATGCCTCCACCAGAAGCAGTATCAATGTTATATGCTGAATAAAAATTAGAATCATTTGAAAATACATTATTTAAATTCACTTCTTTACTATCATTAGTACTAATATACTCGTTAATATACCCCATATAAATAAGCATATCATTTACTTCTTCAGTAAAATATAATGTATCAATATCATAATATCTATTTCTAGTATCATAAGCATTATTAATTCTTGCTAATGCTGTGTATAAAGTAACAAGTACTGTACATATTATTACAGAAACTACTACTACTTCAGCCATCATAAATCCTTTACGATTTAGTTTCATAATTTATCACCTTTTTATTATTTTATATTGCTATTTAATTAATTATATTATATAATATTTATAGAATAAAATCAATAAAAAGAATGAAAAGAGGGATAATATGCAGAATAATAATGCGACTACTGTTAAAGGTAACTATAATAGTAATCAAAATCAAATGAATAGACAGCAAGGAATAAAAGGACAAAATAATATTAATCCAAATACACAAACTAACAATATTCCTCAAGGCAATAATATGCAAAATAGTATTGATTTCACTAGAGTACCTGTAGTTACTACTGTTAATAATCTTATAGTTACTGCTGTAAATCTTGGCGCAAGTGATATGCATTTTGATCCTACGGAAGATGGTATAATTGTAAGATTTAGAATAGATGGCTTATTAAGAAATTATGTTTCATTACCACAAGAAATTAAACAAAATGTAATTACGAGAATTAAAATAATGGCTGGAATGAATATAACTGAAACTAGATTACCACAAGATGGAGCTATTAAAGATAAATTAAATGGTAAAGATTTAGATTTAAGAGTATCCGCCTTACCTACTAAAAGAGGCGAAAAAATAGTAATAAGAATTATGGATTATTCTATGAGTTTAAAAGGTATAGAATATTTATATTTTAATGAAACTAACTATAATAAAATATTAAAAATGTTAAATTTTCCTAATGGTATAATATTAGTTACTGGTGCTACTGGTACTGGTAAATCTACTACTCTATATTCTTTTCTTCAAAAACTAAATGTTGAAGGATCTAACTTAATTACAGTTGAAGATCCAGTAGAAATGGATATTAAAGGTGTTAATCAGGTTCAAGTTAATAGTGATATTGGACTAGATTTTGCTACAGTTCTTAGAAGTATTTTAAGACAGGACCCTAATGTTATAATGATTGGTGAGATAAGAGACTCAGAAACTGCTCAAATAGCGGTAAGAGCTTCAATTACTGGACACTTAGTATTATCTACTATTCACACCAATAATTCATTAAATACTATTGAAAGATTACTTGATATGGATGTTGAAAGATATTTACTTGCATCAGCATTAACCGGTATTGTATCGCAAAAATTAGCTAGAAAATTATGTGATAATTGTAAAAGAAAAAGACCAGTAACAGTTATGGAAAAGAATTTATTTAAAACTGTTCTAGGGTTAGACATTAATGAAGTGTATGATGCTAATCCAACTGGTTGTCCACATTGTAGTCATGGTTATAAAGGGAGAATTGCTGTTCAAGAAGTACTTCTAATAAATCAGGATATTAGAGATGCTATAAGTGCTGGTATTAGAAAAGAAGAACTTAGAAGTCTTGTATATAATAAAGACGTTATAACAATGTTGCAAGATGGACTATATAAAGTTATATCTGGGTTTACTACTACTGAAGAAATATTAAAACAAATAGAAGTTGAAGATGAAGATTTTGGTATAAAATAAAAAAAGAAGAAATCTTCTTTTTTATTTGCCTTGAGTAGCAGTTGCTCTTATTTTTCCATAATATTTGGAATTAGCATCAGAGTTAATAACTACTTCTTTATCAACCCATACATAAATTTTATAAGTAGTACTAGCACTACTAGCCTTAGTAAGAGTACCAATATCTAAAGCAATCTCTCCACTTTTAGTAATGTTACCCTTTAAGTTAGTAGCAACATCGTCTTTAACTACTTGATAATTAAGCAAACCCTCTCTATATAAATTACTACTAGTAGTATTAAGTGTTTCTAGATATAAAGTACCTGTTCCATTAGTAGTACAACTATTTTTAATATTAATCTTAATCGTAGCAAATAGTCCATCAGTATAACTACTAGAAGGATTTAATTGCCCACTTATATCTTGTCCTTTATCATAATATATATCAAAACATCCGGAAGTTAACTTTATATTTGTTTTAGTACTTTGCCATTCTAAAGCAGCATAAGTAAGACCAGATATTAATAAAATAAATAATACTACTCCTAATATTGTTCCATATAACTTAGTTTTTTTCTTCATATCATCCCTACTTTCATAATAATAATATCATAAATTAAGTATAATTTCAATATTTTTATAACCTTCCATGAAAATCCAAGGTATTTTCATGTCATTCCTAGCCTATTCTATAGTCTAGGAATAAATAATAATAAGATATCATATTCACGGTGAAATACTTTCTAACCAAGATAATTACAAATAAAAAGAAAGATAACTAGTATCTTCTTAACCTGCTATTACATTATCAGAAATGATATTTTTTATAGTATTTATAATAAATTCTTTTTCAGTATCATTTTTAACATACACTACAACATTACTATTAACTACATTAAAAGCACTAGTATTTTTACTAACTGAAGAAAAACTAGCATTTCTAATATCTAAACTTTTTAAAGATGAACAAGTATCAAACATATACATAATATTAGTAGCACTATCAGTAGTAAATGTGCTTAAATCCAACATTTCAATACTTTTGCAAAAAAGAAACATACTCTGCATGGTAGTTACTTTACTAGTATCAAAAGAAGTTAAATTAATTGTTTTTAAACTAGTACAATAAGCAAACATACAATACATATTAGTAACCTTATTAGTTTTAAAGGAACTTAAATCTAATAATTCCAAATTTTCACACTTATAAAACATACTCTGCATAGTAGTTACATTTGATGTATCAAAATTAGATAAATCTACCCGTTTTAAACTAGAACAAGAGGCAAACATTGCTAACATAGTAGTTACTTTATTAGTTTTAAAGTTATCTCCAAGCTTAATTTCCTTTAGATTAGTATCATTTTGAAATACACCCTCCATATTTATAACATTTGACGTATTAAAATTAGATAAATCTACATTCTCTAAATTACTACATCCATAAAATATATGAGACATATTAACTACTTTTGATGTATCAAATCCAGATAAATCTATATTAGTTAGGCTTGTACTATTATAAAACATTCTACTCATACTAGTCATGTTACTAGTATCTAGTCCACTTAAATCTAAAGTAGATACATTATCTAAATAAGCAAACATACCACTTCCGTTAGTATTAGCTTCAACTGAACCATTCTCACTACCTATTGATATTTCATATAAACTATTAT
>ERZ857745.110-NODE-110-length-120683-cov-5.228803_pt1 | contig 120683 bp, 96 predicted proteins | sample MGYA00519699_ERZ857745 | MGnify/ENA primary metagenome ERZ857745 (study PRJEB31778, sample SAMEA3449357) | human gut metagenome | biome: human gut; feature: human-associated habitat; material: faeces | place: United Kingdom | collected 2010/2012 ... | reverse complement strand
CGATGATTTTGGACTCGGTTACTGTAAAGCCATTTCGCTGCAGCGAGGCCTTGGCATAAGAAAAACTCATGCGCTCCGTCATCAGATCGGGATGCTCTTTCTGAAACGCCCTGATGCTTCGGGGCGTTTTGCAATAGTCCAGGAAAAGACCGATTAGCGGCGCGTCTTTTGCAAGCCAGTGTGAGAGGACATTGTAGGGCGTACGGTTGTAGGTGAAAATGCAGTTGTTAGCGGAAAAATCATCCAGGTATAGATCGACGGCTCCGCTGCAGAGAGGGACAGCATCAAGATCGCCGGCAATATAGATGATGGCAGATGCTGCATCCTGCAGGTATTCCTGGAATTTTGCGATCCGGGAAAGGGACGGATCTGTGATGATAATAGTGGTGTCTTCATCGAATTTTGTATAATACTGGAGCAAAAAATTAAAGGTGAACGGTCCTGCCAGCATGGTGAGGGAATCTCTGTTCTGCGGGATCTGATGATACATCCAGAGATAAGATTTCTCCATGAGTGAGCGATACTCTTTGCCGTATTCTTCTGTGATATAGGCTATAGATTCAATGTTTTCGTAGGCTTTAAAGGGGGTTACATCTGTGTGCCCGGTGCAGAGCAAAATGCCATCCTGAATGGTGGCATGGTAGCCGCAGGAGCAGGAAAGTGAAGCGTCCAGAATATGGGTTCCGTTCAGGTGAGCATTCTGCATTTGGAGCGGAGCATTGCAATGCGGGCAGGCCAGTTTTTCCAGAAACATCAGGGGGATTCCTGGCATTCTTTTTTTTAGGGAAGCAGTTTCTGTTTTTTGTGTGGAACGGTAAATTTCCTCATCCAGATCTTTGATGGTTTGCTGTAAAGTGTCCAGATCCTGATTCAACTGCAGTTTTTTCTTGTTCAAAAGTTCCAGAAATTGCCGGGATACCGACTGATCCTGTAGCTGGGAGTTCCTTTGCAGAAAGAAGAGAAGCTCAATTTCGCTGAGAGAAAAGTGAAAAGATTTATAGCGAAGGATCTTCTCCATATCCTTCATGCAGTCATCGTCGAAAACGTACTGGTTGTTGCGGCGCTGCGGCGTTAAAAGTCCGCGTTCTACATAATAGCGGACGGCGGACACATTCATATTGTATTTTTCTGCAAAGGCTCCGATTCTCATAAGCTGTTCCTTTCTTTTACTGTTTTTATTATAGAACGCACCTTGCGCAAAAGCAACATCTAAAGTATACTTTAGATGTTAGAGAGCTTTTCTCTTGCAGTCAAGCGTACTTTATCTGTTATGGTGAAAAAAAGATTCTTTTAAGGAGGAGACTATCATGAAAAAAGTTGAAATCAAATCAGGTGAATTTCGTTTTGTTGGAAAGCTTTTGACAGAGGAAGCGCCGGAAACGTGTCGCGTATTTGAAAATATGCTGCCGCTGAAGAGCCAGTTCATCCACGTGCGCTGGAGCGGTGAAGGCATCTGGATCCCATACGGCGATCTGCGGACGGGTCTGGATTACGAAAACCATACGTCTCATCCTGCAAAGGGAGAGATGCTCCTGTATCCAGGCGGCATCAGCGAAATGGAAATCATCATGTCCTACGGCAGATGTATGTTTGCCAGCCAGCACGGACAGCTTTCGGGGAATCATTTCCTGACCATCATCGAGGGACTGGATGATCTGTATGATTTCGGCCGCAAGGTACTGTACGATGGGGCACAGGATATTGAAATCACTTTGCTGGAAGACTAAAGGTTTGAAATACGGAGGAAGAGATTATGAAAATCGTAGTGATCGAGCCGCTGGCGGTAGAGGAAAAGCGTTTCCTTGAAATCGCGCGGGCGGCTGTTGGGCAAGAGCATGAAATCGTCTGCTATGATACACGCACGACGGATGTGAAAGAGCTTGGCGAGCGAGGCAAAGACGCGGATATCATTGCCCTGGGCAATCTGCCGTTCCCGCGGGAGGTGCTGGAACAGTGCGAGAACCTGAAGATGCTGGCAGTAGCCTTTACAGGTCTGGATCACGTGGATCTGGCTTACTGCGAAGAACGCAGCATCAAAGTCCAGAACTGCGCCGGATATGCGACGACCGCCGTAGCGGAGCTGACTTTCGGGCTGATGCTGGACGTGTACCGGAATATTTTACCGTGCGACGAAGCGGCCAGAGAAGGCGGCACGAAAGACGGTCTGGTGGGATTTGAGCTGGAAGGCAAGACCATCGGTGTGGTAGGAACAGGAGCCATCGGAGCCAGAGTCATCGAGCTGGCCAAGGCATTCCGCATGAATGTTCTGGCTTACAATCGGACACCGGGCAAGGTCAAGGATGTGGATTATGTGGCTCTGGAAGAGTTGCTGGAAAAATCCGATATCGTTTCTCTCCACGTACCTTTGACGCCGGAAACGAAGGGGATCATCGGTGAAAAAGAGCTGGCACTGATGAAGCCGTCGGCGATCCTTATCAATACAGCCCGCGGCCCGGTGGCAGATACGAAAGCACTGGCGGACGCTTTGCAGTCCGGAAAAATCGCAGGTGCCGGAATCGATGTGTTCGATGCAGAACCGCCGCTTGATCCGGCGGATCCGCTGCTTCACACGCCGCACACCGTGGTGACACCGCACGTTGCTTTCGCAACGAAGGAATCCATGATCAAGCGAGCCATCATCGAGTTTGATAATATCGCAGCGTTTATTGGAGAGAGGAAATAGCTTAGAGTAAGAGACTGTTGCTGAGGTGGCAGTCTTTTTTCACAGAACCTCTCCCGCCTCGATCCTCAAACCTCGTCTTTTTCCCTCCCGCCCCGCATACATTGAAAGGGGAAGGGAGGTTTTTTTGTGAAGAAAAAACGGAAGGTATGGGAGAAGGTTTTATGCACGGCTGCTGCGGTCGCGGTGCTGGCAGGCGGGGGATTTTTGGGAGTGGAGAAATTTCATCCGCAGAAGCGGTCTTTGCAGATCATAGGTGGGGATGCGCAGCAGACTTCTGCAAAGGCTGGTGCCGAAGGCTCGCAAAAAGCGTCCACCGAAGGCGGCATGAAAATCGATGCGAAAGCTGCTGTGCTCATCGACGGAAACAGCGGACGGGTACTCTTTGCACAAAACGCGAAAAAACACCTGCCGCCAGCATCGGTCACCAAAGTGATGACGCTGCTTTTATTGCTGGATGCCTGCGACAAGGGAAAGATCGCCACGAACGACAAGGTGACCATCTCAGAGAACGCAGCCTCCATGGGCGGAAGCCAGATGTACCTGGAGCCAGGGGAGCAGCACACGGTGGAGGAACTGTTAAAAGGCGTGATCATGGCCAGCGCCAACGATGGAGCTGTGGCCTTAGCGGAGCATCTGTCGGGCAGCGTAGAGGAGTTCGTGGACGATATGAACGCCAAGGCGGCTGAAATGGGCTTGAAAAACAGCCATTTTGTCAACACCAACGGGCTTCCTGTGGCAAAACATTATTCTTGTGCATATGATATAGGGATGATATGTCGGCAGCTGATGACTTACGAATTCGCCCGCGACTGGTTCACCGCATGGCAGGAGGATATCAAGGTGGGACTGCCGGGGAAGGAAAAGGACTTTACCCTGACCAACACCAACAAGATGATCCGGACATACAAGGGAGCCATCGGCGGCAAGACCGGATTCACCCAGGATGCAGGCTACTGCCTGGCGGAAGCGGCTCAGCGTGATTCTACCAGAATGATCGCAGTCGTACTCGGCTGCAAAGACAGCAAGGTGCGGTTCGCAGAGACAGCCAGACTCCTCGACCACGGCTTTGCATCATATGAAACGGTACCTGTAGCGAAAAAAGGCCAGAAGCTGCGGACTATCACCCTGCCAAAATCCGATCAGCAGGAAGTAGCGGCCGTGCCGGAAGAGACTATCGCGGCGACAGTAAAAAAAGGAAAAAAAGCGAACATCACTAAAAAAATCTCCATCGATAAGTCAGTGGCATGCCCGGTGAAAAAAGGCGAGAAAGTAGGGATGATCCACATCTATGACGGGAACAAGAAAATCGCATCCTATCCGCTGGTGTCCGACCGAGATGCTGAAAAAGCCGGATTCATGACCCTTTACATACGCATGATAAAGAATCTCGTATGAATCCAGGAGGGGAGGAATCCCTGTGAGCGGTAACTATTATTACTTGTTTTTTGCCGGATACTATGCGACGGAGCGAGCGGCGGATGTTTTGCAGCAGTATGGTATTCCTGCGCGGGTCGTCAAGTCACCGGTGATACTGCAAAGCGGATGCAGCTTCGCGGTTTTGTTAGATCCTGCCGATGGGGAGTCGGCTGCAAAGGTGCTGGCGCAAAAAGGTTTGCCGATCGTACACTCGATGGTGAAACGATATAGATAATTTTTGTTTTTTGTAAAATCAGCATATTAATTATGCTGATTTTATTTATATATAAAACGCTATAAACATTGACATTTCAACGTTTATGCGGTATAATAAGGCATAAAATTCGACTAAAATTCACATTATTTATTATAGAAAAACAGGGTAAACAAGGAGAGAATTATGTCAACTACTAAAAATGCACAGATTTTCAGGATTTTTACGATCATACTGGCTGTAATAATGTTTTCCGCGGCGTTTACAGTACTTTCTCTGCAGCGTGACGGTTATGCTTATGGAACGGGTGAAACCGGCCAGATCACTGCAAGTTCGCTGTATGTACGCTCTGGTCCAGGCACCAATTATTCGAAGATCGGCAGCCTGAAAAAGGGAAAAACCTTCACTGTTGCCGGAACAGGAAAGGATCGGTCCGGGGTGACGTGGTACAAGCTGAGATATGGTTCAAAGAACGGTTACGTTTCCTCGAAACACGTTTACATAAAACAGCCTTCTGTAACCGCAGTCTCCGGCACGAAAGGGACTATCAATACGAAAAAAGACCCTTTGACTGTTCGCAGCGGCCCAGGATCTTCCTATAGCAGGCTGGGATCTTTAGCAAAAGGAAAGACCTTTGACATCACCGGCAAGGCAACCGACGGCAGTGGGGTGACATGGTATCGTCTGACTTACAACGGTAAGACCGGATACGTTTCTTCTTCTTATGTGAGGACAAGTTCTACCGGTTCTGCAAGTTCAGAAAATACGACTGTGACACCGACTACCAATTTAAAAGGGACAGTAACCACAAAGTCAGACCCTCTGACGGTACGCAGCGGTGCAGGTGCTACATACAGCAGGCTGGGAACGCTGGCCAAGGGCAAAACATTCGATATTACAGGACAGGCTTCTGACAGTAAAGGCGTGGTCTGGTATCAGCTGAACTATAACGGCAAGAAAGGCTTCGTTTCTTCTCAGTATGTGAAGGCGACTGACGGATCTTCCAATAATAGCGGCATCACAGATCCCGGACAAGATTCTAATGAAATCACATTCCAGGTCGGCACGGTGACGACTTCCAGCAGTCCATTAAATGTACGCAGCGGTGCAGGTTCCTCTTACAGCAAGCTGGGAACACTGGCCAAGGGCGCGACAGTCCTTGTAACAGGATCTGTCAATGATAAAAACGGCAAAGCCTGGTACAAGTATCAGTTCACGTCTTCGAAGGACGGCTATATCTGTTCTGATTATGTAAAACTTCAGACAGTGACGCCTGACAGTAACTTCGAAAGCTATATGACGGCGCAAGGCTTCCCGGAATCCTATAAATCCGGGCTTCGCGTTCTTCATGCGATGCATCCGAACTGGACCTTCAAGGCACTGAAACTCAATATCAGCTGGAATGATGCGCTGGCGAAGGAAACGGCTAAGCCGCATACGAATCTGGTAAGTCCGTCTTCTCCGGTCCGCTATCGCTCCACAGAAGCCGGAGCATATAACTCCTCCACAAAGACGTGGTCAACGGCAGATGGCGGATGGTATCCGGCAAGCAAGACGGTCGTCGCATATTATATGGATCCTAGAAACTTCTTGAATGATACAGGCGTTTATCAGTTCATGACTCACAGCTATGACGGCAGCAATCAGAATGCCAGTACGGTAGCGGCAGTAGTGAAGGGAACCTTTATGGAGACGAGAAATCCGGGCGGTGGTTACAGCAATTACGCTTCTCTTATCAATGCGGTAGGAAAGGCATCTAATGTCAATCCGAACGTCCTGGCAGCAATGATCGTGCAGGAACAGGGCAGCAAGGGGACGAGCTCTCTGATTTCCGGTACCGTCAGTGGCTATAAAGGATATTACAATTTCTTTAATGTAAATGCCTACGAAACGCCGTCGCACAATAAGATCACCAATGGTCTGATCTATGCCAAGAACCATGGATGGAACAGCGTATACAACTCTATCAAAGGCGGTGCGGATTTCTATTACAGAGATTACGTATCCAAAAAGCAGAATACATATTATCTGAAGAAGTTCAACGTAAATAACGGTTTATCCTCCGTTGCGATCCATCAGTACATGACGAATGTGCAGGGTGCGGCCGGAGAAGGGACTCTGGTTCGCAAAGCCTTCGGCAGCGATTCAAGTTCAGCGGTTACTTTCGAAATTCCAGTATATAATTCCATGCCTTCTTCGATCTGTCCGCTGCCGTAAACAGGCAGCCGGCAGTAAGGGCTGGAAGCAGCAGAAAGAGGGGATTTTATGACTTACAGTGAGAAAAAAGATCAGTTTCATGACAGGGTTTTGCGAAGGATCATCGTGTTTCTCGTGGTGGCAGCCTTCGCAGTGCCGCTTCTGACGCCTCGCGTTTTTGCAGCGTCCACCGTCTCTATTTCCGGAGGCGATCAGGTGAAGGGTGGCGAAACGTTTACAGTAACAGTCACCTACAGTGGCGCTCAGATCGGAAGTGTAAACGGAAGCATGACCTATGATACGAACAAGCTGAATTATTTATCCGGAGGCAGCAGCAGCGGCAATACGGGATACATCCAGATGAAGGAGATGGGCAGCGGTTCCATTTCTTTTCAGATCAAATTTCAGGCAGTAGGTGACGGCAGCACTACGCTTAAAGTCGATACGACGGAAATGTACGATGTGAACGATAACGCATTGGATACCCCGTCAGCAACGAAAACCGTCAAGGTGATCGGCAGTGCAGATTCAGACGATGTGATACAGGCGACTCAGGCAGAGACCCAGGAAGCGACTGCAATCAACGAAACTATGGAATCCGGTGTGGATGAAAAAGGCGATGAAGGTGAGATGACAGGCGGATATCTTCTTCTGATCATTTCTGCAGCTGTGCTGGCAGTTATTATCGCTGTGATCGCAGCAGTCCTTATAAAGAAGCGCGGCGGCAAAGGAAAAGGGCCGAAAGGTCCGAAAGGTCCAAACGGCCCTGAAGATCTGGGCGGATCAGGAAGCTCGCACAGCTCCGAGATCGCTGCAAAGGCGGCGCAGGCCGCAGAAGAGCATCGGAGAGCCAGTACAGATACGATGGTTCTGGAACCGGATGCAGAGCCGGTAAGCCGTAACACGAGAATGTTCCACAAGGGAGACTTCGAGCAGGAAACTGCAAAATGGGAAGACCAGGAAGACCGCTGGCCTGACGATGATAGATGGTAAAAGCAGTACTATTTTAAGTTTTCCGGATTGAGGCAGGCAAGCTCCGGCAGAGTGAAGATCCCGTCTTTGCGGATCAGCACATCGTCGAAGTAAATCTCTCCACCGCCGTATTCGGCTCGCTGTATCATGACCAGATCCCAGTGTACTGCCGATTTGTTTCCATTAGGTGCATCTTCGTAGGAAGCTCCCGGCGTCAGGTGGAAGCTGCCGCATATTTTTTCATCGAATAGTGTGTCCTTCATCGGTTCGAGAATATATGGATTGACTCCAATGGCGAATTCGCCGAAGTATCGAGCACCTTCATCGGTATCCAGCAGATGGTTGATGCGGTCGTTATCGTTGGATGTGGCTTTGACGATCTTGCCGTTTTCGATCTCAAAAACGATGTTCTCATAGGTGAAGCCCTGTTCTTCTGACGGTGTATTGTATGAGATGATACCGTTCATAGAGTCTTTTACCGGGGCGGTGTAGACTTCGCCGTCCGGGATATTGCATTCGCCGGCACATTTGATAGCCGGGATATCTTTGATGGAGAAGGTCAGATCGGTGCCAGGTCCTTTGATGTGTACTTTATCCGTCCGTTCCATCAGAGCTGCAAGCGCATCCATGGCATGATCCATTTTGCTGTAATCCAGGGTGCAGACGTCAAAATAAAAGTCTTCGAAGGCTTCAAGGCTGGTGTTTGCCAGCTGCGCCATGGAGTTGTTCGGATAGCGAAGCACGACCCATTTTGTTTCATTGACGCGATAGTCGAGAGTCGGGCTGGTAAGCCGGTAGTACATGTTCAGCTTGTCGGATGGAACATCAGAAAGTTCTGCTGTATTGCCACCTGCACGAATGGCGATGTAGGCCTGCATGCCTTTCATCTTTTGCAGACTGCATTCGTTCATAAATGCGATCTGCTCTTCACTGCAGGAGAGCAGAAGTTCGCGTGTCACTGCACTGTCACGGATGTCCACGTAAGGCAGACCGCCCTTTGCATAAACTTTCTTAATCAGCTGACGCACCAGATCTTTGCAGCAGTCCCCTTCATAATCTATGAGTACTTTATCGCCGGTCTGCACGCGGCAGGAATAATCGACCAGTAGATCGGCCAGTTTCACGATTCTTGGATCCATATGTCATAACCTCCTGAAATATATCTGAAAATTTATATCTTTTCTGTAGCATATTATACCCTGAATGTGGTATTTTTAAAAGGGTAACTATTTTTGGAGGCATCTATGAAGCACGTTTTTATTATGAATCCGGAATCGGGCAAGGTGAGGAGCCGAAGAAAGATCGTGACGGCGATCGAGCAGGCGGCTTGCCAGCTTGGTGCTGATTATGAAATATATTTTACGAAAGGACAGGGCGACGGCGGTGCGTATGCACATGCGCTTTGTGAGAAGTACTGCAAAGGTTTCGAAAGGGCTGGAGCGGATGCAAATCGCTCCGGTGATCTTGACAGAGCATCAGAGACTGCCCGGCTGCGGATCTATGGCTGCGGCGGTGATGGTACCATCAACGAGATGGTCAATGGCTGCTTTGGATATGAAGATGTGGAAATCGGTGCGATCCCTATGGGTACCGGCAATGATTACATAAGAAACTACGGCAAAGCCACTGATTTCAAGGATATCAGGCGGCAGATGCGCGGCCGGTCGGTCAGCAGCGATCTGATCCATTTTCACGCGGTTTACGATAATAATATTACGGAAAGTTACTGTGCCAACATGTTCAACATAGGATTTGACTGCAATGTGGTGGATCTGACTTCACGGGTCAAGCGGTGGCCACTGGTGGGAGGCTCGCTGGCTTATCTCGTTTCTGTTTTTTTGATTCTGATCCGAAAAAAAGGCGCAGATCTTCGGATCGAATACAATGATGGCAGGGTGCTGGATGGAAAGATCCTGCTGATCGCTATCGCGAACGGCTGTTACTGTGGAGGCGGCGTCAAAGGCGTTCCGTACTGCAAACTGGATGACGGGCTTATGGATGTCAGCGTAGTCAAAGATATTTCACGCATGTGTTTTCTCACGCTGTTTCCAAGTTATGCAAAGGGAACACATATGCAAAAGCACAAGATCCAGGCAAGAAAAATCATTCAGTACAGCAAGGAAAAGGTCTTGAAGATCATTGCGAACGGAGAAAGCCTGCGGCTTTGCACGGATGGAGAGATAACGACCCAGAAGACGGTGGAGTTTTCCGTCGTGCCGGACGGTTTCAGGTTTATTGTGCCGGAGGGACTGTAGAGGAAAGGGGTTTCCAAAGTTATGGAGATCATGGAGATAATTGTTGCAACCCGCATGATTTTCATGTATACTTATTACTGTTCGCTGAACAAAGCAGCGGCATAAACAAATTCAAAACACCTTTGGAGAGTTGTCAGAGTGGTCGATCGTGCAGCACTCGAAATGCTGTGTCCTTAACCGGACCCAGGGTTCGAATCCCTGACTCTCCGCCAAAATAAAATAGTACCTGCCGGGTACTATTTTATTTTAAGAAAGAAGTCAATAGCGGTTCTACATTTCCTGGAATACCGGAGCGTTCAGGACCTGAATATCTGAAAAATCAAAAAATATAGTTTTGCCTGTTTCCTTTTGCAGAGAAAACGGGTATAATAAAACTATAGATAAAAAACATCCAGTATAGGGGGTACAAAACATGACGACTAATGTTACGAACACGATTATCAATATAGGTGCTAACGATCATGATGTGGATCTTTTCGAAGGTCAGTATATCGTTCCCAATGGCATGGCGTACAATTCATATGCGATCATCGATGACAAGATCGCCATCATGGATACGATTGACAAGAAGAAAACCGAGGAATGGCTTGCAAACATAGATGCCGTCCTGAGCGGCAGAAAGCTTGATTATCTTGCTGTTCCGCCGGCTATGTTCACATCCAGGCAGGGAAGTTACAATTCGACCGGAGGCAGGAAACCGGACTATCTCATCATCCAGCACATGGAGCCGGATCACTCGGCATCCATCAAGGCGTTCCTGGAAAAATACGGTGATGTCACAGTTGTCGGCAACAAGAAGACCTTCAAGATGATCCGCCAGTTTTTCCCGGGGATGGATCTAAAAAACACTTTAGAGGTAGAAAACGGAGATACTCTGGATCTTGGAAACCATCAGCTTACGTTTGTGTTCGCGCCGATGGTACACTGGCCGGAAGTAATGATGACGTATGAATCTTCGGAGAAGATCCTCTTTGCAGCTGACGGATTCGGCAAGTTCGGCGCCCTTGACGCAGAGGAAGACTGGGCCTGCGAAGCCAGAAGATACTACATCGGTATCGTAGGCAAATACGGAGCCCAGGTGCAAAGTATACTCAAAAAAGCTGCAGGTCTGGATATCGAGAAGATCTGTCCGCTTCACGGACCTGTTCTGACAGAAAATCTGGGATATTACATCAATCTGTACGATACATGGTCCAGCTATGAACCTGAAACCGATGGTGTATGCATTTGCTATACATCGGTATATGGCAACACGAAGAAAGCCGTAGAGCTTCTGGTATCAGAGCTTGAACGTAAAGGTGTGCCTGTGGGAGCGGTCAACGATCTTGCAAGATGCGATATGGCAGAAGCGGTCGAAGATGCTTTCCGATACGACAAGCTGGTACTGGCTACCACGACGTATAATTCCGAGATATTCCCGTTCATGCGCTATTTTATCGATCAGCTGAAGGAAAGAAATTTCCAGAAAAGAACAGTAGCGTTTATCGAAAATGGATCCTGGGCTCCTGTTGCCAACAAGATCATGAAGGCTGATTTCGAAGACATGAAGCATATGACCATAGCGAAGAACAACGTGACGATCCTGTCTGCTCTCAATGAGGAAAGCACGGCGCAGATAGATGCACTGGCCGACGAACTGTCAAAGGGATATCTGCCGGTGAGCGCGAAGACGCAGGCGGAACTGGATCCGACCGCACTTTTCAAGATCGGATATGGTCTGTATGTCGTTACGTGCAATGACGGGAAAAAGGACAATGGTCTCATAGTCAACACGGTAACACAGGTGAGTGATAATCCTAACAGGATCGCAGTGAACGTGAACAAAGCTAATTATTCCTGCGAAGTCATAAAAAATACGGGCAGACTGAATGTTTCTGTGCTTTCGGAAGACGCCACGTTCAAGATCTTTGAACACTTCGGATTCCAGTCGGGTAAAAATGTGGATAAATTTGCCGGCTACGAGCATCAGGCGAAAGCGGTCAACGGACTGCCGTATCTGACAAAGCATGCCAATGCATATATTTCCGGAAACGTAACGGGAATGGTGGATCTGGGAACTCATATCATGTTCATCTGTGAAGTGACGGAGAGCGTCAAGCTTTCTGATATCGAAACGATGACATACACGTACTATCAGAACAATGTGAAGCCAAAACCGGAAACCGATAAAAAAGGCTGGGTATGTGATATCTGCGGATATATATACGAAGGCGAGGATCTGCCGGAAGACTTTATCTGTCCGCTCTGTAAACATGGCGCAGCAGATTTCTCGAAGCTCGAATAAGGCTTTTGTAGAGGACTATTGGAATCGCTGGATTTTTTTAGAATATATAGTTACAGCCGACATTCTGCAAAGGAGGAACCTATGAAACCGAGAAAAAAATCGTTTTTTGTGTGCGTACTGAATATGCATGGTGTGCCACTTCCTCAAAGCTGTTCTTTTGCAAAGGCGGAATCTATGGTAGCAAAAGGCGAGGCTGTCTGGGTTGAAACGGAATCCAAGCCGACGATCCAGTTGACGAAACCATGGAGCCCGAAAGGAATGTTTTATCGCTAGAAAGAAAATCATATGCAAACCATCGATCAGGCACTTGCCAAACTGCAAACGTCCCGGTTCCGTGCCAAATTCCATTTGACACAGAAGGATCGGGACTATATTACAGAAAAAGGTATGGACACCATTCGCAGCCATGCCGAGAATTTTATTGCAACGCGGCTTGCACCGGCAGAGATCCCTAACGACGGGAAGCAGACGCCAATGCGAGGTCATCCGGTATTTCTCGCACAGCACGCATGTGCCTGCTGCTGCCGGGGATGTCTGGAAAAATGGTACAGAGTTCCCAAGGGCAGGGTGCTCACCGAAGATCAGCAGCGCAGGATCGTCAATCTTTTGATGGCTTGGATCTGCCGGGAATACGAAAAAACAGGAGGATTTTATGGGAAAGAAAAAGACAGGCGCTATGCCGACTTCGGCGCCGAAACAGAAAAAGAAGATGGTGATCGACATGACTAAAGTGGAGCTTGCGAAAGCGTACCAGGCACCAGGATTTCGGACTGGAAAACACATGACGGCGAAGGATCGGCCGCGGAAGAAGGACTGGAAGCGGGAATATGAAAAAGAAAAAGGATCGGGGAGATTTTCTGGCGGCAGCAGCAAAGGCGGCAGCAGCGATGATCGAACCGGTTCTTTTTTTATAGGACAGCAGAGTGCGTGATGCATGTGACCGGATCACAATACCGGGCCGGAATAAGTTTTTCAATAAAATTTCCAGAAAAATCCTTGAAAAGAATACAGGAAACCGATAAAATAAATATGTATAGGCGAGGCTGCATATCCCTCGCCAGTATGCCACTAAATGATTTTATATGATTAGAAAAGAGGGAAGACAATGTTTACAAAACTGACTGAACAGTTAAAAGCAAACCCGAAGACGATTGTTTTCACAGAAGGTACTGATCCGCGGATCCAGGATGCTGCAGCAAAGCTGACTGCAGAAGGCATTCTGAACGTAATCCTGCTGGGCAACCCGGACGCAGTAAAGCTGACTGCTGCCGATGCGAAATATGACATCAGCAAATGTGAAATCATCGATCCGGCACGTTATGCAGATAAGGACGCAATGGTAGAGAAAATGGTGGAACTGAGAAAGGGCAAGATGACGGAAGAACAGGTTCGTGACGCACTTTCCAAGGGCAACTACTTCGGCACTATGCTGGTAAAGATGGGCAAGGCTGACTGCCTGCTGGGCGGAGCTACTTATTCTACAGCAGATACGGTTCGTCCGGCTCTGCAGCTGATCAAGACCAAGCCTGGCAACAACATCGTAAGCTCCTGCTTCATCATGGTAAAGGATGATCAGAAGCTGGCTATGGGTGACTGTGCGATCAACATCGCACCAAATGAAGACGAACTGGTAGAGATCGCTGTTGAAACTGCTAAAACTGCCAAGGTTTTCGGAATCGATCCTAAGGTTGCAATGCTGTCCTACTCCACTTACGGATCCGGCAAGGGCGATATGGTTACTCTGGTTGCCAATGCTACCAAGAAAATCAAGGAAGCTGCTCCGGACCTGGCTGTTGACGGTGAGCTTCAGTTCGACGCTGCTGTTGCACCGGAAGTTGCTAAAGTTAAGTGTGCAGGCTCTCCGGTTGCCGGACAGGCGAACACATTCATCTTCCCTGATATCAATGCCGGCAACATCGGCTATAAGATCGCTGCTCGTCTGGGCGGATACGAAGCGATCGGTCCTGTTCTGCAGGGTCTGAACGCTCCGATCAACGACCTTTCCCGCGGATGCAACGCTGAGGAAGTTTACAAGATGGCACTGGTAACAGCTGCTTTAAGCTAAGCCGATCCAGAATAAAGAAGATACAAAAACCGATCCTGCAGGATCGGTTTTTTATTGTAGAGAGAAAACCCCGCGTTTGATGCGGGGATCCTTTTTGATCTGCAAAGAGTTTGGCTGAGGGTTGCTGCCAGTCAGCTATCGGCTGTCCGGAATCGTTTCTTGTGATCGCTTTAGGGGATCGAAAACAGAAAAAATACCGCAAATGGTATTACAGCTGGCCCGAAAAGATAGTTTGCGGCTAGGGACCTTGTAATGTGATTGCCAGAATACCACGATCACAAATTATATTACGTAATAAGATAGTTCAAGGACAGGATTCCTGCTTATTATGGTGCTGGAATGACATTGAAGTTAGTAAACCACAGTGAAAGGCAATTTATTAGAAAATAAAATATCCCGGTTACAAAACGCAGCCTCGATTGCGTTATTTTTCGTGAAACGCAAAAGCTTGCCTGACCGAAACTGTCCGGAGGAGCCTTTGCAGGAGGAATCAGGGTATTTTATCCGTTCTAAGAGAAGTGAGGTCGGCATGTAAAAAGAAGTGAGGTCGGCATGTAAAGAGGAGTGAGGCTGGCATGTAAACCGGTGAGATGGTATACTGTAACCACGAAAGGAGCGCCGAGACGTCGGCGTGAAGGAAGATCGAGCATGAAACTGATCCATTTATCGGACCTGCATCTTGGCAAGCGGGTCAACGAGTTTTCCATGATGGAAGACCAGAAGTACATATTGAAGCAGATCCTGCAGCGGATCGATGAGGAACAGCCGGATGGAGTGATCCTGGCCGGGGATATCTATGACAAACCGGTGCCGCCTGCAGAGGCGGTGGAACTGTTTGACGAGTTTCTGGTCGATCTGTCGCGGCGGGGATTGCAGACCTTTATTATCAGCGGCAACCACGATTCGGCAGAGCGGCTGGCATTCGGCGGGCGGCTCATGGAAGGCAGCGGGATACATTTTGCACCGGTATTTGATGCAAAGGTCGCTCCGCTCCATTTAGAAGATGAGTTGGGCACGGTGGACGTGTTCCTGCTGCCGTTTGTCAAGCCGGCACACGTCCGGCGTTTTTTTGAGGCGGAGGCGGCTGCGCCGCGATCGGGATCCGTCCCGGAAACTGTATTGGCAGCTGCCCCCGAAATAAAAACCTATACCGATGCTATCCGTGCAGCGATCACCTGCATGGACATCGATCCGAGCCATAGAAATGTGCTAGTGACTCACCAGTTTGTCACAGGCGCAGTAAGATCTGACTCGGAAGAGACTTCCTTGAGTGTCGGCGGCACGGATAACGTGGATGCCGCCGTCTTTTCAGACTTCGATTATGTAGCTTTAGGGCATATCCACCGGCCGCAGAATATGGGCGGTGGCAGCCTGATACCGGAAGCGGGTGACGGTTCGGATCAGAGCTTATCGACTGCGGGACTTCCCCTGATCCGCTACTGCGGGACCCCGCTGAAATACTCTTTTTCCGAGGCGAATCACGAAAAATCCATCACAGTAGTGGAACTGGGAGAAAAGGGCAAGAAAGACATCCGAACGATCCCGCTGAAACCTCTGAGGGATATGGTTGAACTCCGAGGAACCTACGAAGAGCTGACTGCGAAAAACTTCTACGAAAATACATCGTATCCCGCTGATTATGTCCATATCACGCTGACTGATGAGGAAGATATTCCGGAAGCAATGGGCAGACTGCGGGTCATCTATCCGTACCTGATGAAGCTGGACTACGACAACCGGAGAACCCGGACCAGCAATGAGATCCAGGGAGCATCCACTATGGAAGATAAGACACCGGGTCAGCTTTTTGCAGAATTCTATGAACTGCAGAACAATGCGCCATTAACGGATGAACAGGAACAGTTCCTGACAGAACTTATCGGGAGCATATGGAGAAAGGAGGGAGCAAGTTGAGGCCGTTGAAACTTATCATGTCCGCTTTCGGCCCTTATGCAGGGAGCACCGAAGTGGATTTTACCAGCCTGGGAGAGCGAGGGCTGTACCTGATCACAGGAGATACCGGTGCCGGAAAAACGACCATATTTGATGCGATCACTTTCGCACTTTACGGAGAAGCCAGTGGTGAGATCCGGGAAGCTTCCATGCTCCGGTCTAACTATGCAGACGAGAAAACGCCGACTTTTGTGGAACTGAGCTTTGTGCTGGGAGGCAAAGAATATCGCGTTCGCCGTAACCCGGAATACAACCGCCCAAAAGCCCGCGGTGAGGGATTTACGCTGCAGAAATCCGATGCGGAACTGACCCTTCCAGACGGTAAAATCATCACAAGACAAAAGGATGTAAACCAGCAGATCGTCGAGATCCTGGGCATCGACCGCAGCCAGTTCACACGGATCGCCATGATCGCCCAGGGCGATTTTCGCAAGCTGCTCTTTGCCAGCACGGAAGAGCGAAAAAAGATCTTTCAGAAGCTGTTTCACACTCATCTCTATCAGAGCCTGCAGGAGGAACTGAAACGGATCTCCGCTCAGATGCGAAAGGAATTTGAGAAAGCTTCGGCAAGTCTGGATCAGTATGCAGAAGGAATCCTCTGCGGGGAGGAGGACCCACTTCAGGATCAGGTGCAAAAGGCACGGGAGCACCAGATCCCTGTGGCAAAAATCGCAGAGCTTTTAAAACAATTGATCGATTCTGACGGAATGTCAGAAAGTGGCTTGGAGCGGCAGGAAAAGGATCTTTCTGAAAAGATCTCATCGTCAGACAAAACGCTGACGGTGGCTGCCGAACAGAAGAAGCAGAAGGCGTCTTTAGCATCTGCGAAAGCGCAGCAACAGCATGAAATCGACAGGGCATCTGCATGTCAGGAAGCTCTTAAAAAGGCGAAGCTGCAGCAGCCGAAAATCGAAGAGCTGACTCAGAAGGCGGCGGATTTAAAAGCTCAGATCCTGGAGTACGAACGACTGGATGAATTGATCAGCGAAGTTACAGAGGTAAGCCGAAAAACGTCGGATAATCAACGGGATCTCAAATATAAAAGCGAGAAACTGGAATCGCTGCAAATCACCCTTCAGGCACAGAAACAGGAATTGGGATCCCTGCAGGATGCAGGCGAACAGGAAGCGAAGCTGACGGCACAGAGGGGTAAAATGCAGCAGCGAGTCGAGGAGCTGGACGGACTGCAGATGGAGCTTGCCCATCTGCATCAAATAGATAAAAAGCTGAGCAAGGCACAGCAGGAGTACCGTGCGATACAGGAGACTGCGGAAAAATCTCAGGCTTCCTATAATCACATGCGAAAGGCATACCTGGACGAACAGGCGGGGATCCTGGCCCAGGATCTTATAGATGGTCAGGCGTGTCCGGTCTGTGGTGCGACGCATCACCCTCATCCTGCGAACATTTCAACAGAAGCACCGACCAAGGAACAACTGGAACAAGCTGAAGAACTGGCGGATCAGTCTGCAAAGAAAGCTGGCGATGCCAGCCGAAAAGCCGGAGAACTTCGCGGTCGCTTAGAGGGGCAGGAACAGTTGGTAATGAAAATGGCTTCTGAATTGCTGGGAGATGGTTGCTATGATTCCATGGATACAGGGCTTGCAGTCGGCAATGATTTCGAAGAAATCGCCGGAAGCGGCATCTGTGCCGCTTCCGACTTCTCAAATATCCAGGAAATGCTGGAAGCGCGGCAGCAGGAGACGAAAGCCGCGCTGGAAGCTTTGCAGGAAGAACTGAAGGAAACGGCGAAGCGGAGAAAACGGCGAGATGAACTGGGCCTGCAGATCCCGGGGACGGAAACAAAAATCGGACAGACAGAGGCTGCTTTGCAGGAATTAAAAGCGGCGGGAGCCTCTTTGACCGCACAGCAGGAAGCAGCCGAAAAACAGCGCGATGTTTTGCAGGAAAAACTGGCATATCCGGATAAGTCCGAGGCTGAGGCCGCGATCCGAAACCTTGTAAAGGAACAGAAGGCGCTGGCCGATGATATTGCCGGGGCGGAGGAGGCTTGTCACGAGAGCGAGAAAACTCTGGCGGCGCTGGAGGCAATGATCGCCGAGGCGCAAAGACAGCTGGCGGAGCACGATGATGTCGACTTTGAGTCAGAGGAAAAGCGGCGCAAATCACTGGCGGATGAGATGCAGGTGATTTCAAGCCGGCGGCAGGAGATCCATGCGCGAGTGGCGGCGAACCAGACGACTTTGGAGAAGATCCAGGAGCGACAGGCACAGCTGGAAGAGGTTGAGACCAGGTGGCGGTGGATCAAGGCACTGGCGGATACGGCAGGTGGAACGCTTGCTGGCAAGGAAAAGATCATGCTGGAAACTTATGTGCAGATGGCGTATTTTGACAGGATCATCGCGCGGGCCAATGTTCGGTTCCTCGTCATGAGCGGCGGTCAGTATGAGCTGAAACGTCGGCAGGAAGCTGAAAACAACCGGAGCCAGAGCGGGCTGGAGCTGGATGTAGTGGATCATTACAACGGCAGTCAGCGAAGCGTGAAAACTTTATCGGGAGGCGAGTCGTTCAAGGCATCGCTGTCTTTGGCGCTGGGACTTTCGGACGAGATCCAGGCTAGTGTGGGAGGCATCCGCCTCGACACCATGTTCGTGGACGAAGGGTTTGGCTCTTTAGATGAGGAATCTTTAGCACAGGCCATGGAATCTCTGGCGGGTCTGGCCGACGGCAACCGGCTTGTCGGCATCATCTCCCACGTGCCGGAGCTGAAACAGCGGATCGAGAAACAGATCCTGGTACGCAAAGACCGCAGTGGCGGCAGTTTTGTGGAAGTGCGGGGAGAGTAGGAAGCTGCTTTTGACAGGCGCAGGGATGCTGGATCATTGAGGTGCCAGTCGATGCGTGCAGGGGCTCTTGTGAGGCAGGAAATACGTGTAGGGGTGTGAGGAATATTTTTCCAATGTGCAGATTTCCGCTTAATTGCAGTCAAAAACAGAATTTCGTTTTGGTTGCCAGTTGTGATGACACCCCAAAGGCTTAGAATGCCTGTATAGGGCGTATAATTATATGATATTCGTAATGATTATACATAACTATCTCGAAAATCATTCGTCAGAAAACAATTATTGTAAAGAATACCTTCCTGAGATACCCTTCAGGAATCCTGATCTGCAACAGTCGTCAAACAACCTGATTTCTGTTGCAGATTTTTCTGTTTTTGACTCGAAAAAATCCATCAAAAATAGAAAATCGTGCCGGGTAACCAAGCTATAAACCCTCAACCAGACGATTCACATGTAATTGATAAATATGCAATGTAATACAAGTACGCTACTGCCCGGGATTTTGTATTTATGAATCATCGCATTGCTCTCGAAACGTATTATAATAATAGAATTTAAAGTTAAGCGTCGGGAGAGGGACTGATAAATAATTCACTCTTTCCCGCAATTATGCTATAATAAATGTATGTATATTTATAAGTCCTCGCTTTTCCGATGAGAGGAGTGTTTCCTGGCACGATTTTCTACTTTTGATTAGCTTTACGGACTGAAAAACAGAAGGATATTAGTGATTACAAAGGCATTTAGAGATCTATGATACATTGAGATCCCCATAAGCGAGATTATTTATGAGTATCTAGAACTTGTAACTATATCATGCGAGTACATGACGTATATAAATTGAAAAAGTGTGCATAAATACTCGCAAAACAAAGCTTACATATGACATTTTCCTTTTCCAAAAGCATCAAAAAACGTGAATTCTGTTTTTGAAACTCTTTTCACGAAATTTTGCACATTAGATAATAAACCACAGCCCGGTATGGACGGCACGATGTTTTTTAAAGTAATTATCACCCCCCACAGGAGAGCAACATGTCTAAAACTAACGTTACATGGGAACTAAATAACTACTCGACCGATGTGATGACAGGCGGTTCTAATCGGTATGCGCAGCTTTATTACCAGCTAATCGGCAGCCTGAAAAAAGCCGATAGCGTGGATATCATTGTTTCGTTTCTGATGGAATCAGGAGTGAAGATGCTTCTTGAGGAACTGGAGAATGCACTTCAAAGGGGTGCGAAGATAAGGATCTTGACTGGAAACTATCTGGGGATCACGCAGCCGTCCGCTTTATATCTCATTCGCAAAAAGCTCGGCAAGCAGGTCGATTTGCGGTTTTACAATGAGAAAAACAGGTCATTTCATCCCAAGTCATATATCTTCCACTACGAGGATCACAGTGAGATCTACATAGGATCATCGAATATATCCAGGAGTGCGCTGACCTCCGGGATCGAATGGAACTACCGCTTCAACAGCCGTACAGATCAGAAAAATTACGACAAGTTTTTCCACAGTTTTGAAGATCTGTTTGAGAATCATTCCATTGTGATCGATGATGAGGAGCTCAGGAAATATTCAAAGAACTGGCACAGACCGGCGGTATCAAAGGATCTGCAGCGATACGATGAAGAGCAAGACGACCATGCGCCGGATCAGGACGTAGACGCAAACAGCAATATCATACCTCTCTTTGAGCCTCGTGGCGCACAGATCGAAGCTCTTTGCGCTCTCGATGACACTAGAGCAGAAGGCGCAGAAAGAGCGCTGGTAGCAGCGGCAACGGGTGTGGGCAAAACCTATCTGGCTGCCTTTGACTCAAAAGACTACGCGCGAGTACTCTTTGTAGCACACCGGGAAGAGATCCTGGAGCAGGCAGCGATATCCTTTAAAAACGTCAGGCATTCAGAAGACTATGGATTTTTCAACGGAAAAGAAAAATCAAGAGACAAAGCCCTGATCTTTGCATCAGTAGCAACGCTGGGACGCACGTCGTACCTGAACGAAAACTATTTTGCACCAGACTATTTTGATTATCTGGTGATCGATGAATTTCATCATGCGGTCAACGACCAGTACCGACGGATCGTTGACTATTTTAAACCAAAGTTTCTGCTGGGGCTGACGGCAACGCCTGACCGGCTCGATGGGCGGAACATCTATGAAATCTGTGACTACAATGTTCCTTATGAGATTTCGCTAAAAGACGCCATAAATAAAGGCATGCTGGTGCCTTTCCACTATTACGGCATCTATGATGACACCGATTACTCGGGCATCCACATCGTTCGCGGCAGATACGACGAAAAAGAACTGAACGAAACCTATATCGGGAATGTGCACAGGCACGATCTGATCTACAAATATTACTGCAAATATGGATCTCGCAAAGCATTGGGCTTCTGCTGCTCCAGGGAGCATGCGGAAGAGATGGCGAAAGAATTTTCGGCAAGAGGTATCCCGTCGGCTGCTGTCTATAGCAATGCAAATGGCGAGTTTTCGGAAGACCGGACATCTGCTATCCGAATGCTGACAAATGGAGAAATAAAAGTGATTTTTTCCGTGGATATGTTCAACGAAGGTGTGGACATTCCATCGGTCGATATGGTGATGTTCCTGAGACCTACCGAGTCTCCGATCGTATTTTTGCAGCAGCTGGGAAGGGGACTTCGTAAAAGTAAAGGGAAAGAGTTCCTCAACGTGCTGGATTTCATAGGGAATTATGAAAAGGCTGGTCGTGTGCGATTTCTGCTTACGGATAACAGTGCATCTGCAAAGGGAAATTATGATCCTGCCGACCGATCGAATTTCCCGGACGACTGCCTGATCGATTTTGACATGAAGCTGATCGACCTGTTCCAGGAAATGGACAGAAAACAGATGAAGCTGAGAGACAGGCTCCGCAGTGAATTTTACAGAGTGAAGGAGTTGGTGGGGCATACGCCGTCTCGGATGGAATTGTTCACCTATATAGACGATGATGTATATCAGAGTGCTATTAGTAATGCAAAGGAAAATCCCTTTAAAAGGTATCTGGAATATCGCAAACAGCTCAACGAGCTGACGGACGAGGAAGAACTGATTTACAAAAGCATTGGCCGGGAGTTCATCAGCCTGATCGAAAATACGAATATGACGAAGGTCTACAAAATGCCTGTTCTGATGGCATTTTACGATAACGGAAAAGTCCGCATGGCAGTGACGGAACAGCAGCTTCTGACAAGCTGGAAGAAGTTTTTCCACACTGGTACCAACTGGAAGGATCTTGAGACGGGAATCGATTACGAAAAATTCTGCGGGATTTCCGACAGTGAACATATAAAGAAAATCTTGAAGATGCCGGTGCATTTTCTGCTGCAGTCCGGAAAAGGCTTTTTTATTCAGAAAGAAGGTGCCGCACTAGCTCTTAGAGAGGAACTGTCAGAGGTGGCTGAAAATCCTGTGTTTGCAAAAGAAATAGCAGATGTGATCCAATACAGGGCAATGGATTATTATCAGAGACGTTACAGGAAGAACGAGACATAAGGAGAACGCAGAACATGAAGAACGATCCATTAAAAGAATATTTAAAAGCTTCCGAGCCGGATCAGGTCAGCAAAGGCTATATCTGGCGAACTGCCATCGGACTTCAGGCGGTAGATGGACTGAATCCTTCCCGGTATTTGATCGATACGGCGATCCAGAATATCGAAGGCAAAATTACTGTAACGGAGGCCAGGGATCTCATTGACGGATACTATAAGGCGAATCCTGTGGAATTGTCAGCAGATGAACGCACAGAAGAAGCAGACAAGGTCTCTTCACGCATTGCAGAAATACTGGCAGAACCGGCTTTTTCCTTTTCTCCTAATGAGTACATTGGAATCCACCGAAGACTTTTTCAGGGGATCTATAAACATGCGGGGAAAATTCGCGACTATAATATCACGAAAAAAGAATGGGTGTTAGATGGTGCAACGGTTTTATACGGCAGCGCATCAGAGTTGAGAGAAACGTTAGAATACGATTTTCGTCAGGAAAAGAGCTTTGATTACCATGACCTTTCTATGGATGAAATCATTCGCCATCTTGCTTCATTTATTTCCAGGCTGTGGCAGATCCATATCTTTGGAGAGGGCAATACGAGAACGACCGCGGTGTTTTTTATTAAATACTTAAGGTCGCTGGGCTTTGCTGCAACGAATGATATTTTTGCAGAAAATGCATGGTATTTCAGGAATGCTCTTGTTCGTGCGAACTATACGGATCTGCAAAAGGGGATCCATGAGACGACCGAGTACCTCGAGATATTTTTGAGAAATCTTCTTTTAGAAGAAAATCATCCACTTCAAAATCGGACTTTACATGTAAGCGGACTCTGGACGGACGAAAAAGTGTATATGGAAGAGAAAAAAGTGGACATTCAATCGGAAAAAGTGTATTTTGAGGAGAAAAAAGTGGACATTGAAGCGCTTCCTTCTCCAAAATCCGCAAATTTTTCTGCACGGACCAATGTTCATATCCAGAGATTGTTCCATGAATACGGTTACGATGGGATCTTTGGCAGAAGCGCAGCGATGGATCTGCTTGGACTAAAAAGCTCCGGGGCATCCAAACTGCTGTCTAATTTAGTGCAGGCAGGTATCATTGAACCAGTGTCAGGACATGGGAAGGGAAAATATAGATTTGTAAAGCATTAGTGTATTCAAAAACGCAAAACCCCGCTTCGGCGCATCGTCAATCAAGACACATGCCGGAAGCGGGGTTTCCTGTTCTTCGTGTTTCTTATCCTACAACACATACGTTGGCAGCACGTGACTTGCCATTGTTGTGTGGATCTTCTTCAATTTCGAACGTTACTTTCTGACCTTCCTTGAGAGTCTTGAATCCGTCCGCCATGATGGAAGAGAAGTGAACGAATACATCAGCACCACCCTCATCGTTGGAAATGAATCCAAATCCTTTTTGCTCATTGAACCACTTAACAGTACCATTGCACATAGATCTGTACCTCCTTAAAAAATTTCCTTCAGATCTACCGATAAAAAAACCGCAGCGTATGAATCAAAAGTTAGAAATTGATCCATAGGCTACGGTAATCAATCTATAAATTCAGAATACTCTTATAGTATACATTAGCTTCCAGATAAAAGCAATCCCGAAATGAATAAAATCCACCCTTATCTGCGAAGCACGGCGGTCACAACAGCTCCCGCCAGTGAAATTCCAGCCATCAGCAGCAGGCAGGATGTAAGTCCGAACGCATCCATCATGGCGCCCAGCGAGATTCCTGCAAAGGATGCTCCCAGGTATGACCAGCCGTTGACAATACCCACTCCGGTGCCTCCCAGCCGGGTTCCCAGGATATCTCCCGGCAGATTAAAGAGGGGAGCCTGAACTCCCTGGATACAACCTCCTGCAAAGAACAGCAGTGCTCCCAGAATAACGACGCCGCCCGGGAGCATCAGGATCCGAAGCCCCCAAAAGTATATGATCAGAAGACCTGCCGTGCTTACGAGAAATCCCATCAGGATAGTCTGCCAGCGGCTTCCGTGAAAGACAGTATCTGAAATGTGTCCCAGTGCGATGGAAAAAAACGCACCGCCCCAGTGCATGGCCGATGCCGCAATGGTAGCCGCCATCAGAGCCATTCCGAAACCACCCGACTGGCTTCCTGCAAAGAATCCTCCTCCGGCACTTTCAGCAAGGCCGGGAGCATCTACAGAGCACGGCGTAATAAGGATCTTGACGATCCAGTTGACAAGCCCCCAGCGAACAAACTGGCTGCAAATAGTAGCAAGAGCGGTCAGCAGGATGGCCGGATGCTTCATCACATCAGCGTAGTCACGCAGGCATACCGTATCGGAAGCCGGCGTCTTTGCAGAATCCTTTGCATCTTCGGAACCCGGGGCCGGATCCTTTGCAGAATCCTTTACATCTTCGGAAGCCGAAGCCGGATCCTTTACATCCGAAACGCCGCTATGCTCCCACTCCACCGTAAAACCGTACTGCTGGGGCGTGTCCTTTACATAAATACAAAATACCACCGACCACATGAGAAGCAGCAGGGCAGGGAGGAAAAACGCCGCGCGCCAGCTGAGAAACGTGATAGCAAAACCTGCCACCGGATAGATGATGATACCGCCCAGAAAAGCGAAAGCGTCAAACAGACCCATGAACAACCCCCAGCGTTTCTGCGGGATCCAGCGGAAGAGCACGCTGCAGCCCGGAGACCACCCCATAGACAGGGACACCGCATTGATCGCCCAGAAGATAGCAAACGGTTTCATCCCGGAGGAGAGACCGAAGCCGATATTGGCTGCCGTCGCGCCGATGGCTCCAAGAAACATGAGCAGTTTCGGACTGTACCGGTCGCCCAGGTAGCCGGAGAAAAACTGTCCCAGACCGAAGCCCAGTGTAAAGATGGTAAACAAGATCCCGAAGGTGGCGTTGGACAGATCAAAGCTTTGCTGGATCCTGTCGGCAGCCACGCCCAGATTGTTGTTGCATGTAAAATAAAATGTATATAACGTGATCATAACAAAAAACACCCTGAGCTGCACAGGGTGGAATTCGTTTTCTTTCAGGATACATGAATCCTTGGCAAGCATGTCAGTGACCTCCTGTTGATATAAGCGCAGACATTTATTTGATCGCCCGGTATCCCATAAGACCAATGGTTTCGTTTCCGACCTGGCGCTGGAACTGCTTTTCCTTGCCGGTGGTGCTTCCGATCTGTTTCTGATCGTCAATCTCCATACCGCCTTCTAAAAGATCGGCTTTAACATGAGCAAAGGTCATCTTTTCCGGGATGAAATCAGGCTGATCTTCCTGGAAAGTCCGCAGGCTCTTAGGACATTTTCGATAGTCTGCAAAGAGGCCGACGGCACATCCGGTTTTGCGAATCAGTGGTGTGATCTTATCGTACTGGCTCTTGTTGTATGTGAAGATGCAGTTGTTGGACGAAAAATCATCCAGGTACACATCGATAGAGTTTTCGCGCAGTGGCAGCCGGTTCAGATCTCCAGCCAGATACACCGTCTGGCAGTCGAATTCCTTCATGTACTCCTGCAGCTTGCGGATCCGTTTCAACGATGGATCGTTGATGATGAAAATAGCGTCCCGGCTGAATTTCTGGCAGTAACGCGAGAAATAATTGCCGGAAAACGGTCCTCCCATGATGTTGATGCTTCCCTCCATATCCACGTGATCCGTCATCTGGTGGTACATCCACATGTATGTCTTGTCGATCAGTGTGCGGAATTCGTTACCCAGTTCTTCCGTGACAGCGGACACCAGATCGATGTTTTCAAATGCTTTGAACGGGGTGTCCTCTGCGTAGCCGTCGCACAGGATAACGCCGTCTTTCAGCTCATTCTTGTAGCCGCATTCGCAGAGAAATTCACCGTCACATATTTTATTGTCGCTGATGCTGGCTGATTCCAGTTTGAGGGGTCTGCCGCAGTCCGGGCATGCCAGATAGGGCAGGAATGTAAAGGGAATGCCGTTGGCGCTGTGGTCCAGTTCGTAGTTGATCTGAGAAAAGCTGCGGATCTCTGCTTTCAGCTCTCCGATAGTATCGTGTATTTTTTCTTCTTCTTTTTCTAGTTCTGCCTGTTTCTGCTTCAAAAGACGCGAAAAAATCCCAAGCACGGTTTCATCCCGGAATTTTGTGGTTTTTTCCAGGAAAAAGAGAAGTTCGATTTCTTCCAGCGAAAAGCGAAAGGATTTATATTTCAAAATCTTCTCCATGTCTTCCATGCATGAGGGTGTGAATACATACTGATTGTTTTTCCGTTCCGGTGTCAGCAGGGCACGCTCCACATAGTAGCGCACCGTCGTGATGTTCAGGCCATACTTCTTAGCAAAATCACCGATTTTCATGTTCTACTTTACTCCATATTCCATAAGTTCTGTTCCATACTTTATGCGAAATCCATCCGGCACGGGTGTCGCGTGAAAACCTGCTGTCAGCTGTGGTTTTCGACAAGATTCCGCAAACATCTCTATTATACTAAAAAAGTTAGGGGAGGGCAACACACAATGTTTTTACCTCTTGCGAAATCGTGCAAAATATGGCATTATAATCTATGTATGTTTTTATACACAAATATACACAAATTTCCGGGAGGAGAATTTTACATGGAAAAATTAGGACTGAATGAAATCAGAGAATTATTTTTGAGCTTTTACCAATCTAAGGAGCATTACCGGAGACAGAGTTTTCCGCTGATCCCGCAGAACGATAAAAGTCTTCTTATCATAAATTCAGGTATGGCGCCGCTGAAGCCGTACTTTGCAGGAATCGAAACACCGCCGAGCAAGCGCATGACCACCTGCCAGAAGTGCATTCGTACCGGCGATATCGAAAACGTAGGATATACTTCCAGACACGGTACATTCTTCGAAATGCTGGGAAGCTTTTCTTTCGGAGATTACTTTAAGAAAGAATCCCTGACCTGGGGCTGGGAATTCATTACGAAAGTACTGAAAATGCCGACGGACAGACTCTGGGCTACCGTATATGAAAACGATGACGACGCTTATGCCATCTGGCGCGATGTTATCGGCATGCCTGAAGAGAGGATCGTGCGTCTGGGCAAGGATGATAACTTCTGGGAGATCGGGACTGGTCCATGCGGTCCGTGCTCTGAAATCTATTTTGACCGCGGCGAGAAATACGGCTGCGATAACCCGGACTGCAAGCCGGGATGTGACTGCGACCGTTACGTTGAGTTCTGGAACCATGTGTTCACACAGTTCAGCCGCGACGATGAAGGAAACTACAGCGATCTGGCTCATCCTAACATCGATACAGGTATGGGGATCGAACGTCTGGCGTGCATCATGCAGGGTGTAGAATCCATTTTCGACGTAGATACCATCAAATATATCCTGGATGCAGTAGTGGCTAAATCCGGAGTTGAATATAAGGACGGGGAAGCAGAAACGGACATTTCCATCCGTATTATCACGGATCATCTGCGCTCCATGACGTTTATGATCGGCGATTCTATTCTGCCGGGTAACGAAGGCAGAGAATACGTACTGCGCCGTCTCATCAGACGTGCAGCGCGTCACGGCCGGATCCTGGGCATCGAAGGACCGTTCCTGGCGGAACTTTCCGAAAAGGTGATCGAAACTTCCGGCGATGCGTATCCGGAGCTGAAACAGCGCCGCGATATGATCAAAAAAGTCATCGCTGTCGAAGAAGAAAAATTCGCATCCACCATCGATCAGGGCATGAAGATCATCAATTCCTACATGGACGAGCTGAAAGCAGAAGGAAGCAAAACGCTTGACGGCGAAAAGGCGTTCAAGCTGCACGATACCTACGGTTTCCCGATCGATCTGACACGGGAGATCCTGGAAGAGTCCGGTTATGAGATCGACCTGGACGGCTTCGAAAAGGCTATGGAAGAACAGAAAAAGCGTTCCCAGGCGGAACAGGAAATGGATGATGCAGGCTGGGATGAAGTAAATGCAGAGCTTTCCGTGGAAGGCGAGACAAACTTCACCGGATACGAAACGCTGTTTGATACAGGCCTCATCAAAGCGATCATTGGCACAGAAGGCAATGCAGATGCAGCAGGCGAGGGCGAGACATGCCGCGTGATCCTGGATGAAACACCGTTCTACGCAGAAAGCGGTGGTCAGGCTGCTGACGCCGGTGTGATCCGGACTGCTGACGGTGAAGCTGAGATCATCGATGTGACCAAGACAAATAATGTATTCATCCATAAAGTAAAAGTGACCAGCGGCACCCTGAAAACAGGAGAAAAAGCAGAGTGTCAGGTGCTGATCCCGCGCAGAAACAAGACTGCTGCCAACCATACAGCGACCCATTTGCTGCACAAGGCTTTGCAGGAAACGCTGGGCGAACACGTAAAGCAGGCAGGATCCTCTGTGACGGAAGACGGTCTGCGGTTCGACTTCAACCATTTCCAGGCTATGACGCCGGAAGAGATCGCAGCGGTAGAAGCGCGCGTCAATGAGCAGATCAGCATGTTCATCGATGTGACGACGGAAGTCAAATCCATTGAAGACGCTTCGAAGGAAGGCGCTACAGCTCTCTTCGGAGAAAAATACGGCGATGAAGTAAGAGTGGTTTCCATCGGAGATTACAGCAAAGAATTCTGCGGCGGTACTCATGTTAAAAACTCAGGACAGATCGGTGCATTCCATATCCTCAGCGAGGCAGGCGTTGCTTCCGGCGTGCGGAGAATTGAAGCTGTGACCGGTCAGGGCGTGCTGAACAAATACACAGAAGATGAGGCTCTTATCGCTGATGCTGCACATGCATTGAAGGCGAAGAAGGATACGCTGATCGACCGCAGCGCATCGCTGATGGATGAGGTCAAGGCTCTGAAAAAAGAGATCGAAGAAATGAAAAAGGCTGAAATCAGCAAAGGCTCCGGAAGCCTGCTGGAAGAAGCAAAGAATGTGAACGGCATCAAGCTGATCGCTAAGGAGTTCGCAGATTACAGCATCAACGATCTTCGCGGACTTTCTGACCAGATCAAAGCTGACAACAAGGGCGTGGCTATGGTATTCGCAGCAGTTTCCGGCGGCAAGGTGACTTTCCTGGTTTCCCTGACGGACGATCTGGTAGAGCAGGGACTTCACGCCGGAAAGATGATCAAGGAAGTTGCAGCAGCTGCTGGCGGCGGTGGCGGCGGCAAGGCTGACATGGCACAGGCAGGTGCAAAGGATCCGTCTAAGGTTTCAGCGGCGTTTGCCAAGGCCGAAGAGCTGATTCAGGGCTAGTTCATGTGATAGTTTTGTGGAGTTCCATGATTTGTTATTGTCAGCATACCGGTAAAAATGATATAATCTTTATATAGTTAGTAGGATGGAGGTAACGTAATGGACAGACAGACCAGAATGTATGATAACTTCGACAGGGTAGAACAGAGAACCATCGAAGAGATTTTAAATATAGTGTACGATGCTCTGGAAGAGAGAGGATACAATGCGATCGATCAGATGGTAGGATATATTTTATCCGGAGATCCATCTTACATAACAAGCCATAATAATGCAAGAAACATTATGGGTCGGATCGAACGCGATGATCTCGTAGAGGAACTGATTCGCGCGTATCTCAATAAGTAGAACGTATACAAGCTGGCGTAACAGCTGAACATTTAAGAAACAGCCCCGCGGCAATCGCGGGGTTTTATTATGCAGGAGTGGAGTTTCAGTCAGTTTACTGGCTAGATAGCATGAATACTGACTGAAATCGATCGAATGATAGAAAGGATACTGATATATGAAGAAATTAGCATTGGACGTAGGAGATAAGACCATCGGCGTCGCTGTCAGCGATGCGCTGAATATTACAGCCCAGGGCGTGACTACCATCGAAAGGGTAGGGATCCGCAAGGACGCCGGGAAAGTGATGGACTACATCAAAGAATTCGACTGCGATACCGTTGTGATCGGTCTGCCGAAGAAGCTGGACGGAACTGACAGCCCCCAGACAGAAAAGGTCTATGAATTCAAGACTATGCTGGAAAACAAGATGCGCAGCAGCGGGATGGGAAATGTAAATCTGACGTATTACGATGAACGCCTTACCACCGTTATGGCGGAGAAAGTCCTCATCGAAGCTGATGTGAGTCGCCGCGGCAGAAAAAAAGTCATCGATAAACAGGCTGCCGTGATCATCCTGCAGGGGTATCTGGATTCGCTTAAATAATTACAAATTGTGAGACAAATCTCTTTTACATTATTTTTTAGTATGATATAATTGTAGCATAATCATTTTATCAAAAGAGGATAAGAGAGGAGAACAAAATGAAACATTTAAAGAAAATCTCTGTACTTGCAGCAGTTCTGGTAATGGTCTCCATGATCCTGGCATCCTGCGGCGGCGGTGGACTGAAAGACGATCCTGCAGTAGGAACCTGGGAAATGACTGAAGTGGAATATGCTGGACAGACACTGTCTGCAGATGATCTGAAATCTACCGGACAGATGGACGAAATGCCGAAGCTGACAATCAAGGAAGACGGAACCTGCACATTCGCCTTCATGGATGAAGATGGGGAAGGTACTGTTTCCGCTGGAGAAGACGGCCAGTATGATATCCAGGATGATTCCGATCAGATTTTAACCTTTGAGATCAAGGATGGAAAGCTTCGTCTGGATTATTCTGAAATGAGTATGGTCATGATTTTCGAACAGAGCAAATAAACAAGTAGAAAGACAGGGACGTTATGAAGATGTTCCTGTCTTTTGTTATACATTATGATCACACGCTATAAAAGAAAGGAAGAAGAACATGAAGAAAGTCATCACATTAGTGGCAGCGATCATGCTGCTGGTAACAAGCTCGCTGGCTCTGGCCGGCTGCGGAGGTACCAAGACACTGGAAGAGTATGTCAACAGTGATTCTGATGTACAGCAGGAGCTGTCTGATCTGGAAAGCTCCTTAGGGAATGGCGGATCCATAACCGTGAAAGAAAACAATATCGAACTGATTTACAAATATGATCAGACGTTCGATGAAGCTACAGCAACAGCTATGAAACCACAGCTGGAACAGGCCATGAACAGCATGGAATCCCAATTCCAGGGCATGATCGATGATCTGAAGGAAGACTCCGGTATCGATGATGTAAGCATGACCATCGTATATCAGGATGCTAATGGTACGGAACTATACAGCAATACGTATCAGTAAAGGCATAGGGAAGAAATGCAACTATTCCTATAATCATAATTATGGGAATAGTTAGCTACATTTTTCTCAAACCAGCGTGAATTGCCCGGAATCCTTGCGAATCAATGGTTCTCGGCAATCCTTTATCATTTATATCTTATATATTAAAACACTGAACATTCTCCGGAGGTTTGCCGTTTCCGGAGTTGCTCAGTGTTTTTTATTGGAACTATTTAAAGTATTGCGGACAAAGTAAAATCTATAAGTCTTCCGGGATCGCCAGTGTCATACCTGGATGCAGATCTGAGGCTTCGATATCGTTGATCTGGCAAATCTCATAGACTGCCTTACGGGTATCGGTGCTTTCATCTTTATAAGTGTTAGCGATCGTCCAAAGTGTATCACCAGATGATACCTGTACCTCTGTATAAGTCTGTTTCGTCAGAGCCACGGATGTGTTGAGTCCTGTCAGTGCAGTGAATCCAGCCACGCACAGTCCGATCATGATGATCATGGATGTAATAAAACGGAACTTGGATGTGATCCGGTATTTTTTTCTCTTCCTGCCGGTGTTCTGGTGAGATCCTGTGTTCTTCGGAATATAGTAATTGGTTTCGTAAGTGCTGTATGCGTTCATATTACTGCCCTCTCTTCCCCATCTTCTTCGTAAACGTTTGTTCGTTTTGTTGAGAACAGTATAACAGAATGTTTGTTCGCTGTCAACAGCTTTCATAAACATTTGTTCGCAATATTTCTTTTCGTACTGAGCAGTCACCAGTCCCCTGCCCTTACATCAGTTTCGTTTCCTCCAGTTTCTCCGAGAATGCCTCGTTAAGACGAATCACCGGTTTTCGAAGCAGCAGCCCCAGGATCAGCGACAAGATCATGAAGATCCCCAGCTTCGCCAGATCCAGCCAGTAATCCATCCCATAGAGACCGCCGACTGCTTCTCTAAGTGCTGCCATGCTATGAGTAAACGGCAGCATCGGATACACGATTTGGAAGAACCTTGGTGCAACCTCGATCGGGAACGTTCCGCCCGTTCCTGCCACTTGCATTACCAGAAGTACCACACTGATAGCCTTGCCGATATCACCGAAAGATACGGTCAAGGTGTAGATGATATTGACGTACACGATACTGCTGAACCAGCACGCCAGCACAAATAAAAACGGATGTTCGCACTGGATCCCCAGATAGAACAGATCTCCAAGCGCGATCAGTGTACTTTGCAGCAGTCCAATGATAAGGAAACTGATATACCGTCCCAGGTACAATTGACGTGATTTTACACGTGTCAGTCCGCGAAGGCAGTTTTCTGATACCGTTACTTTCATCATGGCTACCAGAATGATCCCGCCGATCCAGATAGCCAGCGTGGAATAAAACGGAGCCATGGATGATCCATAGTTTTCAATCTTATAAACAGCGTGGGTCTTGAGAGATACCGGTGCTGCCAGAAAATCGCTGATTTCATCCTTGTTTTCGGCTACCAGTTCTTCCAGCTGGCTGAAATCGTGGTTCTGCTGCATCTCTTTGAGTCGTCCGGAGATAGACGAAACCTGTCCGGATGCCTGATTCAGAAGGTTGGCAGAGCCGCTCAGTGATTTCTGCAAAGATGCCAGATCGGCCGCTGCCGATCCGGTCAGTTTCGCGATGTCCGAGGCACTGTTTCCCAGGCTCTTCTGGAGATCTGAAAGGCTGTCTGTCGTGGTTTTCAGCGATCCTGCAAGATCTTTAAGAGTGCCCTTAAGGTTTTCTTCATAGCTTCCCTGGACTTTGTCGATGCTGCTTTGGCTTGTCTCGATCAGCTTCAGCAGCTCATTCTTTGCAGACTGGCTCAAAGAAGAACTCTTGCGCAGAGACTTTGCAGAAGTCTTAAGGCTGTCCTGAAGCTCCTCCTGCGCGGCGATACAGCTATCCAGCCGTGCGAGCACCGGCGCGGTCTTTGCAGAAAGTTCCGGGTGAGCCTGATCCAGGGCTTCGATGGAGTCTCTCAGCTTCTTGTATTTTGTGACCAGATCGCCTGTCTGTCCTGCCATGGTATCCAGGGTGGCGGCTGATTCTTTGGACTTTGTGCCATGGTTTGCGAAGGCTGTATCCACGGTGGATGCCATCTGCTTATAATAGCTCTTGCTTCCCGTCAGTGCTTTGTTGATCTCATCGGTAGTTCCGGTAATGGTATCCCGGATATCCGTCAGGGATTTTTTGATTTCTTCCAGTGTCTTGTTGTTCTGTTTCGAAAGCTCCTGTGTCTGATCCAGCACATCCGTCGTAGATGCCAGCAGATCGTGAGTCGAGCCTGTCAGCGTCGCGAAGGAATCCAGCGTGCCTGCTGAAAGAGACAGGTCGGAGGAGATCTGATCCAAATTGCTTATCAGGTTGGAAGCAATAGAGTCCGCACCGTTTTCCTGAGCCATATTGGACACCGACTGCATTACCGTCATAAGGGAATCCGACAGAGTTTCGATGAACACCTTGTTGATCTGTTTCTGTATAGCAGAAGCCCCCTTGTCCGTCACCTTCGGAGCGATAGCGTTTTCCTTGGCGTTGGAATAGTAGAAGATCTGCGGCTTTTCGATATCCTCGGAGAATATGCTCATCATATCGCGACTGAAGTCCTTAGGAATGACGATAGCCGCATAGTAATCGCCTGATCTGACACCATGGACCGCCTTGTCTTTCGTGGTGAAGATCCATTCCATCTGGGTGTTTCCGCGCATCATGGAGAGCACCTGATCGCCTACGTTGATCTCAATGGGGATCAGCTGACCGTCATACCCTTCGTCCACACTGGCCACAGCTACTTTCAGGTTGCCTGTATTCTTATAAGGATCCCAGCTGGCCGCGATGTTGAACCATGCGTAGAGGCATGGAACCACTGTGATCCCAACGATAGCGATAATGGCGATAACGTTGGTGCGGATCCGCAGAGCATCCTGTTTGAAGATTTCCCATATGTTTCTCATCGTTCCTTCTCCTCCTTGATGCTCTTGGCCAGATCCTCAACAGTCATGCCGTTGATCTCCAGCTGACGATGCATTTTATCATGGATGTATTCCACGCAGATCAGATAGCCGCAGATGACGATCAGCGAAACGATCCACAGGACCAGGAACACCAGACGTGATTCCAGGCTGAACATCAGGATCAGCAGCAGCAGCGGGATCACGATCATGCAGATAAATCCCCAGCGGATCAGCTTCGGATAATACCGTTCAAACTGAACGGATTTTTCAAGCAGCTGCACCTTGCTTTCTTCATGCTGCAAAAGTGCTTTCAGCACAGCATAAAATTTTCGGTTCGGTTCCGGAGAAACAGGGACTTCTCCCAGCATAAGCTCCGACTTTTCCAGATGGCGGTCGAACATATGATTCAGGTTCATGATCAGCGGCCGGATCACCAGACCGGTAAAAAATGACAGCGCCACGAAAACAAGCAGGTAAAGCAGATCCTTTACGAACAGATTTCCGTAGAATCCTGCGATAGCTTCCCGCATGGCGTCGATACCGTAGCTGAACGGGAACAATGGATATAGTTTCTGGAAAAATTCCGGCATCATTTCGATGGGATATGTACCGGAAGACCCGGGGATCTGAAGGATGATCAGCAGTACAGCCACAGCTTTACCGATATGCTTGAAGGTGATGGCCAGCGCATATATGATATTGACGTATACGAAGCTGCAGTAGATCCCTTCCAGCACGAACAGCAGCGGGTGAGCGCACTGCACGCCCAGAAGCAGCAGATCTCCCAGACATACGATGAGTCCCTGGATCGCACCGGCCGCCATAAACAGCAGCCATCGTCCGAAGTAGGCACGCGTCGGATCCAGCCGTTTGCGTGAGATCCCTGCCGGATCCACCTCCTGCTTCAGGATCGACACTAAAATCAGCCCTCCTACCCAGAGAGCAAGGTTGGTATAAAACGGTGTCATGCCGGTTCCATAATTGTCTACGTTATAAACGACCTTGGATTCCAGGGAAACAGGAGAGGCCATAAAATCGGCTATACGATCCGAATCTATCCCTTCCAGAGTCAGCAGATCCTGATAAGTCTCAGAACTGTGGAGCGCATTTAAATCTGTCTGGATCTGTTCAAGACTTTCGTCCACACGGACAAGGGACTGACCGGTCTGTTCCAGCTGTTTCACACTGGCGGAAAGCCCTGCATCCAGCTGCTTCAGGATGGTTCTCCCCTGTTCTGTCAGTGGTTCTATGCCGGAAAGCGCCGTAGAAAGACTTCCGTTGACACTGGCCAGATCGTCAAGTACACGGTACAGTTTCGGGATCAGATCTTCCAGCAGTTTCTGTTTCACGTCTTGCAGAGAATCCTGACTTTTAGCAGAAAGATCTCCCAGATCCGAACGGGCGTCCGCTGCTGAAGTGACCGCTCCATCGATGGTCTTTTTCCCGGATTTCAAAGAGTTCAGCAGGTCTGTATAGCTCTGGGTCTGACCTTTGATGTCGCTGATCTGCTGTGAGAGATCGCTGCCTCCGCCTGTACTGCTTTGCAGAGCGTCCAGGCTCTGGATCAGCTTCTGATTCTTCTGCTGCAGCTTTTCTGCGGCGGCGATGTTGTCATCCAGGGCGGCAGATACCTGGGATCCTGTGGTCTCAAGCGCACCCAGGCGATTTCCCGAAGTGACGGAAAAATTGGTCAGCGCAGCTTCACTGCCTGAAAGGCCTCCGGTCAAAGCCCCGCTGAAATCCTGCAGACCGTCGCGTGCCTGCTGAAACAGTTTCTGCGTATTGGAGAAGGCGTCAGATGCCCCCTTTGCAGCAGAATCCACATCGTCCAGCGAAGCGATCGCATCCTGCAGCACCGGTTTGGAGCCAGCTACCGTTTTCTTGAAACTGTCGATGGTTTTCTGATAATCAGCCAGGTTGTTTCGCACGTTTTGAATGGTGTTCATCAGATCTGCATCTGCGGAATTGAGATCCGCCGACATCTGGTTGGCCGCCTTCTGGATCAGCTTTGAAATGGCCTCAGAAGCAACTGCTGAGAAGGTATCGTTGATCTCCTGCTGTATGGTGGTGGCGCCTGTATCGGTGATCTTAGGTGCAATGGCGTTTTTCTTTTCGTTGATATAATAATCCAGCTTAGGGTCTTTGATTTCGCCGGAAAGAACGCTCAAAAGCGAATTGCTGAAATCATCGGGGATGACGATAGCAGCGTAGTATTTACCGGAGCGTACTCCTTCCTTCGCTTTCTTTTCATCGACAAAAACCCAGCCAAGCTGGTTGTTTTTCTTAAGGCTCTGCACGATGGTGTCCCCTGCATTCAGGGAAATTATGTCAGAGCTCGCGCCTCTGTCGCAGTTGGCGATGGCGACCTTGATCCCTGCTGTATTGCCGTACGGATCCATATTGGCCGCAATATTGAACCAGGCATACAAAGACGGCAGGAGACAGACTCCCACCATGACCAGTGCCGCCGCACGATTGCGCGACAGCCGTTTCAAATCGCGTAAAAAGATCCGAAATACTGTTTTCATTCACTTCCTCCTGCTGTGTTTTATGCTACATCATTCGGGTCAAAAAAACCTCCTTGCGTCTCGCTGCAAAGAGGTCTTCTGTTGTCTTGCTCTTACATTTTCATCAGCTTGTCGTATCCCTTATTCAGCAATCCGGTGAACCGTTTGCGGAATATTACGCAGAGAACGCATAACACGACTGCGACACCTGCGATGATCCCTGCGCTGACGTATCCTCCCGTCCCGATCTGGCGACCGATCAGAAGGCTTCCCATCATACCAGGGGAACGCCCGATCAGCGATACTATGAGGAACGGTTTCAGCTTGATTTCTGAAAGCCCGGCTACATAGTTACAGAGATCTTTTGGCACGCCCGGGATCAGGAAAATGAAGAATACGATGATGACTGCTTTCTTGCTGTTTAAATGAACCAGCCATTTTTTTATCTTTTCTTCACCAAAGATCAGATGCATCGCATCATGTCCGAGAATACGTGCGATATAATAAGTCAGGACGGATCCTATCAGTGCTCCGATCAGGGAGTACAGGTATCCCAGCCAGAATCCCCACATGTATCCTGCCGTGAACTGAAGCCACTGTCCCGGAATAACGCAGATGACGATCTGCATCACCTGAGCCAGGATATAAAACAGGACGCTCTGGGCTTTATACTGGGCAAAAAGTGCTCTCACGTTCTCCATACTGGAAAAGCTGTGAATGAGATCTTTTTGAAAAAAGTAAAGGTACAGTGGGATTCCAACGATGATCCCTAAAAAAAGGATCAACTTAAAAATCGCAGAAAAAACCTTGAATTTTTTTCGCAGTTCTGCTTTGCGTTCACTGTCCATATGTCACACATCTCCTTGTCCGATATCTGACTGCGGGATTCCGTTCCGTTCCATCGTTTCTCGTATCAAATATCCAATATTCCTTTTTCTTTTAATGCCTGCATTGCTTTGATCACACCGAACTTCGAATGTTCATAAGTCAGACCGCCCTGGAAGTACACGATATACGGCTCCCTGATCGGTCCGTCTGCAGAAAGTTCAATAGAAGATCCCTGCACAAAAGCTCCTGCCGCCATGATGACCTGGTCTTCATATCCAGGCATATCCCACGGCAGTGGAGTGACCTGTGAATCCACCGGTGCAGCTGCCTGGATGCCCTGGCAGAATGCGACCATTGCTTCCGGACTGCCCAGCTTGACAGCCTGTATGATATCGCTGCGAAGGTCCTCCGGTCCCGGGCATACGTCATAGCCGAGAAGTTCAAAGGCTTTACCGCAGAGAACTGCGCCCTTCAGCGCTCCGTTGACTGTCTTCGGGGCGATGAACAATCCCTGCAGGATCGAACGTGTCTGTCCAAATGTCAGTCCGCACTCTCCGCCGATCCCAGGAGAAGTCATCCGGTAGGAGACTTTGTCGATGAGATCCTGTCTGCCGGCAATGTAACCGCCGGTCAAAGCCAGACCGCCTCCCGGATTCTTGATCAGGGAACCTGCCATGACGTCGATCCCTGCATCAGTAGGCTCCTGGATATGGAGAAATTCTCCATAGCAGTTGTCCGCCATGCAGATGATGTTCGGATCGATGTTCTTAACAAATGCAGTACATTCTCTGATTTCCTCAATGGAAATCGCTTTGCGCCATGCGTATCCGGTCGCGCGCTGCAGGCAGACCATGCGGGTCGCCGGGCCGATGGCCCTTTGCAATGCATCGTAATCGATGCTGCCTTCCGGCGTCAGCTCCACCTGCTTATAAGAGATCCCGTATTCCTTCAGCGAGCCCTTGCCTTCTCCGCGAAGACCGATGACTTCCTCCAGCGTATCGTAAGGACCGCCGGTACAGTAGATCATTTCATCTCCCGGACGAAGGATCCCCATGAGAGTCAGGGTCAGTGCGTGAGTTCCGTTTACGATGGTGGGACGGACAAGAGCTGCTTCCGTATGGAAGATATCAGCGTAGACACGTTCTACCGCATCGCGTCCCGGATCATCGTAGCCGTATCCGGTATTCCATGAAAAGTGCATATCCCGGATGTTGTTGCGCTGAAAAGCTTCCAGGACCTTGTACTGATTATATGCCATAGTGTCATCCAGCTGTGAAAAGTGGGACGACACCTGTTTTTCGCTTTCGTCGATAAGATCCAGAATGGACTCTGCAATGCCGAATTCATCTCTCAGTAATTTATATGTGTTGTTCTTCATTCGATTATTCCTCGTTGTCTAAAATGGTAGTTTCTTTATCCTGGCTGTCATCTTTCTTTGTATTTTTATCGATCGCCTCTGTATACATCAGCAGCGCATCCGTCAGATAATTGTCCGGATGGAAGATACTGATTACTATATCACCCTTATTTGTTGTGTCTGTGTTCTTAATAAGGTATTTATCTAATTTTTTCTGTACATCCTTCGAAACGCCCTCAAGATAGGACTTGTCGCTGGAATCGATCGGATCCTGCCATCTTAATACAGGATAGCCATCATTGCCGTAAAGTCCGGAGGCATCCTTCATAAAGGAGATGCTCAGAGCGGACGACATGCCGCTTAATGTGCTTCCTGAAACGCCTGCAGCGCACTTCTGGATGTCGGCACCGCCCAGGCCCTTGTTATCGCCGATGCCGACACTGATGTTATCGTTGAGATAGAAATTGTTCTGGATGTTCTCTTCTGTAAGATCCCGCTCATCTGCGATAAATCTGCCGATCACACCGCCGCTGACATCCGCGTCCTTGATGGCGCCCGCACTGTAACAGTTAGAGATGATCACGCCTTTGCTTCCTGCGATACCTGCAACACCGCCTGCCCATGCCTTGGTCAGAGCCTTTTCCCTCTTGATTTTTTTGATGGTGATGTTACCGGTGCTGTAGCTGCTTGTCAGGGTGGAACCATCCGCATTCATGTATCCTACTACACCGCCGGTCGCCTCTGCCGCCGACTTGATATTCCCTGTATTGTAACATTCTGAAACGACCGCTGCCGCGGCTACAGAACGACCTGCGATCCCGCCGGTACCGAAGGTGGCTACGCCGCGAACGGAAGAAGAAACATTCCCTTCATTCCCGCATTTTTTCACGGTTCCGCCCCAGTTTTCGCCGACTACGCCGCCGACTTTATATGTCCCGGAAACATTTCCGCGATTGACGCAGTTTTCGATTTTACCGCCGTTGCTGCTGCCGACGATGCCGCCTGTCTTCTTGCCTGCGTTGATATCCATAGCAGCACTGCATCCCGTTACCGAGGCTGACGGATCCAGACTGCCTGCAACGCCGCCGCATTCTCCGCCGGTGGATTCGATGCTGCCGCTCAGGTTAAGATCTTTTACTTCTCCCTTGAGATAGCCGAAGAATCCTATGGAATCCGCGTTGTTTTTGATGATCACGTTACTGATGGTATGACCGTTGCCATCAAAAGAGCCTGCGAAACAGATGCTCTCGCTCATTCCGATCGGGGTCCACTCACCAGTCAGCTTGATATCCTTCGTCAGCTTGAATGTCACGCCTTCAAAGGTTTCTGTCCTGGTCGGCTTCCACCTGGAAGCCTGTTCTTCATTTACAAGACTCGCCAGTCCCATAAGCTGCTCTTCTGAAGTGATCTGATACTGTTTCTTAGGATTTTTATAGTCAAACCAGGAAGTATCCGGAGTTCCTTTCAGGACGGATTTCTTTTGATCCAGACGATCCGTTCCGTTCTGGTCAGAATCATCTCCTGCTTCTTCAAAAACCGATTCCACCCTGCTCTTCCCTTTCTTCGTGCTGTCGTCCGTTTTCGCAGCAAAAGCGAAGGAAGCCCCGAAGGTTCCTGCTATGAATATGATCAATACAGATATGACGGTTATTCGTTTCATTCCGTTTTGTTCCTTTCTGTGCCTTCTTTTCTCTCTAATTCCCATTCCATGTCCTTGACCAGTTCGCGTTTCACGTTCATCTTGTGAGCCGCATAAAGCTGGGTCGTAGTCACCTGTTCGTGATCCATGAGCGCCTGCACATCGTAGATGGAATTGCCCCGCCCGATAAGACTGGTAGCCGCCGTGGCACGCAGTTTATGGGGACTGTATCCGGCTTTTCGCGAAGTTGCAAGCCCGATGGAAGTGTATTTCTTCACCAGTTCCCGGATCTGCCGTTCCGTCATGCGTTTTCCCTGTAGAGACAGGAACAGTGCGTCCTTGTGGAGTTCCTCCAGTTCATCATCCGGTCTGCGTTCATTGTCTATGTAGTCCATCAGAGTCTCTGTCACCGACCGGTTCAGCGGCATGATCGTTTCCTTGTCACGCTTACGGTAGATCTTGAATTCCCCGCGGGAAAAATTGAAAGACGATACATTCAGCTGCTGCAGTTCAAAAAGCCTGAGACCGTAAGTAATAAACAGAAGCAGGATCGCCTTGTCACGCTTCTTCGTCTTGTTCCAGTACTGACGTTCCTTCGGTGTCAGGTGGTCACCGCTCTCCACGGCATCCAGCATGATCATCACCTCGTCATCCTGCAGCGCTTTGATCTCTCGTTCGCTGGCCTTTGGAACCCGTATAGGATCGAATCCGTCGGTGATATTTTTCTCCATGATCCCTTCCCGGTACAGCTGTTTGAACATGACAGAAAGGGAAGATTTCTTCCTCGCCAACGTCCTGCTGCCGTTCTGATAAAGAACGTCCTGCCCATTCTGTTTCACCCAGTATTCCCGGCAGTGATCTAGGAATTCATTGATGTCCGATGCTTTTATTTTATTAAACTCTGCTTTTTTTATGTCTGCAGGATCCGTTGCCTCCGTCAGATCCGTCTCTTCGATGAGATATCGACAGAAAAAGTGGATATCTCCCAGGTATGCGAATCTTGTTTTCGACAGAACATCTCCTTTGAGATAACGAAAAAAGCCCTTTAAGAAGTCAGGAAGCTGTTCCTGGATCTCCTCACATTTTGAAACGATCTCGTGTTCTTTCAAAATGATGTTGTCGGGCTTGTCACTTTTATTATGGAGTTTTACAGATTTTTCTCCAGCCATCCCGCGATCCCTTCTACAGCAGTTTCATCATTCGAATACTCTGATATATTATACCACTTTATTTTATCATATCTGCGGAACCACGTTAACTGTTTTTTCGCGTAATGTCGCGTGTTTTTTTTTACATTGTCGATAGCTGTTTCCAGAGAACACCTGTCGTGGAAATACGCCAGGATCTCCTTGTAGCCGATGGCCTTCATAGAGATGTGATCCTCCGTCAGCCCCATCCGCATCAGTTCCTCAACTTCCTCTAAAAGCCCTTGCTCTATCAGCACTTCCACTCTCCGGTTGATCCGGTCGTAAAGCTCTGCCCGATCTCTCGTAAGTCCGATGAGGATCGTCTCATAATCCGTCGTTTCCTGCTGAACCTGCTGAAAAGACTTCACGTTTTCTTCTCCCTCATGCAGACGCTCAAGCGCTCGTATGATCTTTTTTATGTTGTTGGGATGGATACGCTCTGCGGCCTGCGGATCTTGTTCTTCCAGCATTTTATGCAAAGCGGCTCCGCCTTCCGTTTCCGCACGCTGTTCCAGCAGCCTGCGATACTGGCTGCTTTCCGGTGCTTTTGAAAAGTCCATTTCATACAGAAGCGAATTGAGATACAACCCCGTTCCTCCTGATATCACAGCCAGCTTACCGCGTGACTGGACATCCCGGATGGCGTCTTTGGCCAGTTTCTGGTACTGTGCCACCGAAAAATCATCTCTGGGATCGATGAGATCTACAAGATGATGAGGCACCTGCGCCAGTTCTTCCTTCGTTGGCTTGGCACTGCCGATATCCATGTATTTATAAAGCTGCATCGAGTCACAGGATATGATCTCTCCGTCAAAACGCTTTGCGATCTCGATGGCGAATTTTGTTTTTCCGACTGCTGTCGGTCCTGCTATCGCAATAATTTTACCCATATTCTAAAACCTCTACACACGTTTGAACATTTTTTCGATCTCATAGCGTGTCATCCTGATGAACGTCGGTCTTCCATGAGGACAGGAAAACGGATTGACACAGTTTTTAAGATCGCGGATCAATGCATCGATCTCAGCGGATTCCAGATGGTCTCCGCCTTTCACTGCTGACTTACAGGAACGCATGATGATCCGGTCAAGCACCTTTTGATTGGTAAGATCCGGTCTGTCCTCCAGCTCCTGAAACAAATCATTCAAAAAACTTTCCGCTTCCTCAAGTTCCATAAAAGCAGGTATTTCCCGGACAATATAAGTTCTGTTTCCAAAATCCTCGATGCCATATCCCATGGATTTTATCTTGTCGATCCAGTCTTCTTCTGTCTGAGCCACATAAGCCGCCACGTGGAACTGAAGGGGGAGCATCAGCGTCTGACTAAGTTTTTCTGCAGATTCATACTGATGCCGGAGTTTCTCGTAAAATACACGTTCATGAGCCGCATGCTGGTCGATGAGATAAAAACAGTCCGCATCGCACGCCATGATATACGTGTCAAAAATACTTCCCAGGTAATCAAGATCCTGAAAATCAAAAGGACCTTTTTTCTGCTCCGGTCTGATGCCGGTCTCCTCCGAAAACGTTTGTTCTTTCTGCTGTTCCTGCTGCCTGCCCCGTAAACTTGACAATACATTTTTTATGTCAACCTGATCGCCGCCTGCCTGAAATTCCCTGCCTTTTTCTGCAAAACTTTCAACGGTCTCCGGTTTATATTGGTGTCCTTGTTCTTCCACCTGCACAGCCGTTTTCTCCTGCAAAATATTCTCCTGCAAAGACCCCTCCGGCCTTTCACTTATGTCCAAAGATTTGCTGTCTGCTGACGGATCGGTCGGCGCAGCCGGCTTTGCAGCTTCCTGTTCCCGTATCTGACGAAGGTTTTCTCCGCGCACCTGCGGCAGTGATTCCCTGACTTCCAACGCCTGACGGACCGCCTTTACGAGAAAATCATGGACCTCGAAATCGTCATCGAAGCGGATCTCTTTTTTCGTCGGATGGATGTTGACGTCCAGCTTCTCCGGCGGGATAGAAAGAAACAGGAACGCGACAGGAAACCTGCCGTGAAACAACTTCTCCTTATAAGCCTCATCCAGAGCCTTTTCCAGGACTTTACTGGATATGACCCTGCCGTTGACGCAGAAGATCTGCCGACTCCGGGAGCTTGCCGACGCCGATGGCGCAGACACGAACCCTTTGACGATAAGATCCCCGCTGGTGCGTTCCACCGGCAAAAGATCACGTCCTGTATCACTGCCGTAAACGCTGACGATGGCGTCGAAGATATTGCCTTTCCCGCGAGTGGTGAAAACCTGTTTTTTACTGTTGATCAGGGTAAAACGCACATCTCCGTATGCCAGTGCGATCCGCGATACCATGTCGATGATCCGGCGGGATTCCCCATTATCGGAAGAGAGGAATTTCTGACGTGCCGGAACGTTGTAAAACAGATCCTGAACGGTCACCGTCGTTCCTTCCGGGCAGCCGATCCCCTCGTTTGCCAGGATCTCACTTCCTTCTGTCACGACTCGGCGCCCCATTTTCGCATCAGCCGTTTTGCTGATGAGTTCCACCCGTGCCACAGCACAGATGCTTGCCAGTGCTTCCCCGCGAAAGCCCAGGGTGCCGATGGCGTCCAGATCCCGGACGCTGCTGATCTTGCTGGTGGCATGACGTAAAAAAGCCGTCTCCATGTCTCCCGCTTCGATACCGCTTCCGTTATCTGTAACGCGGATATAGGACTTTCCGCCGTTTCGGATCTCCACTGTGATCTGATCAGCACCTGCATCGATGGAATTCTCCAGCAGCTCCTTTATGATGGATACCGGTCGGTCGATGACCTCCCCTGCCGCGATCTTATCCGCAATGTGTTTCTCTAATACATGAATCATAATATACCCTTATAAATACTCTTTCAGTTCTTCTAAAATCTGCAAAGCCTGCGACGGCGTAGTGTTCATCAGATCCAGATCGCGCAGCCTCTGCGTGATAGCCGACGGAGCCAGATCGAAAAAGGAAAGCTGCTCTGACGCTTCCGAAACGGTACCCTTTGCAGAAGATTTCGTGCCGGCTCCGTCGCTGTCCTGCATCCCTTTCTTTGCAGAAAGATCGCCGTGCTCCCCTGTTTTTTGCTCCTGCAAGGCGCCTGCGGCGCGTTGGGCTCGCAGCACCACAGCATCTGCCGTGCTCCCGTTTTCCAGATCCGCAAGACGTTCCTGTGCCCGTTCTAACAATTCTTTCGGTGCTCCCGCCAGCTTCGCCACGTGGATCCCGTAGCTGCGGCTGGCGCTGCCCTCTACGATCTTATGAAGGAATACTACGTTGCCGTTTTCCTCTGCCACATCGACGTTAAGGTTCTTCGCTCCCGGAAGAGTTCCTTCCAGCGCTGTCATCTCATGGTAATGGGTGGCAAACAGGGTCCGGATCTTTCTCCCGCTGCCGCACAGGTATTCCGCTGCTGCCCAGGCTATGGAAAGTCCGTCGTAAGTGCTGGTGCCGCGGCCGATCTCGTCCAGGATCACCAGGCTGCGGGATGTTGCCGTGTTTAAAATATAAGAAAGCTCACTCATCTCAACAAAGAATGTGCTCTGTCCCTGCGCCAGATTGTCCGAAGCGCCGATCCTGGTGAAGATCCTGTCACACACGCCGATCCGTGCCCGTTCACACGGTACGAAGCAGCCTGCCTGTGCCATGAGGACGATGAGCGCTGTCTGCCGCATGTAAGTGGATTTACCGGACATGTTTGGACCGGTGATCAGCAGCAGGCTCTGATCCTCCTTGTTCAGGTAGGTATCATTGCTGACGAAAATACCATCCCGGATGGTCTGTTCTATGACAGGATGTCTGCCCTTTTCGATCTGGATCACATCACCGTCATCCACCTGCGGCTTGACATAGCCATACTTTTCGCTGACCTCCGCAAAAGAAGTCAGCACGTCAAGAGATGCGATGGCCCGGGAGGTTTTCTGGATCTGGCCGATATACTGCTGCAGGTTTTGTCGCAGCTCTAAAAACAGATCGTATTCCAGCTGATTGATCTTGGTTTCGGCGTTGAGCACCAGACGTTCCGTTTCCTTTAATTCCGGCGTGATGAAACGTTCGCAGTTGGAAAGTGTCTGCTTGCGTATATAATTTTCCGGGATCAGATCATAATAGGATTTTGTGACTTCCAGATAATATCCGAAGACTTTATTGTAGCCGACTTTCAGATTTTTGATGCCGGTTCGTTCCCGTTCGCTGCCTTCCAGTCCGGCGATCCAGTTCTGAGCATCGGCGATAGAGTGTTTCAGCTCGTCCAGCTCGCTTGAGAATCCTTCCTTGATGAGCCCGCCTTCTTTGATGGTGAAAGGCGGATCGTCCACGATGGCAGCATCGATCTGACTGCGGACTTCTTCCAGAGATGAGATTTCATCATCCAGATCCTCCAGAAGGCGGCTGCCGCATTCAGAAAGCTCGTATTTGATCTCTGGTAAGGCACTGCAGGAAGCGCTGAGGGCGATGAGATCCTTGCCGTTGGCACTGCCGCAGGCGATCCTTCCTGTCAGCCGTTCGAAGTCGTAGACGTGTTTTAACTGCTCCCGTATGTTGTTGCGCGCCAGGACGCTGTCTGTCAGGTATTCCACTGCATCCAGCCGGAGCGCGATCTCCGTCACATCGTTGAGAGGCTCTTTGATCCACTGTTTCAGTTTTCTCGATCCCATGGCTGTACCGGTCTTGTCCAGTACTCCCAGAAGAGACCCTTTTAATTTTTTTTCGAACAGCGTCTCCGTCAGTTCCAGATTTTTGATGGTAGCCTTGTCCAGAGACATGTGCTGTCCCAGAGTATAGGTGTTGAGAAATGCGATATGACCCAGGCTGTTTTTCTGGGTGTCAAGCAGGTACAGCAGCAACGATCCAAGGGCAAATTCCGCCGGAGAATCTTCCTCTACACCGATTCCCAGCAGTGCTGACACGTGAAACTGTCTTTTGATGGTGTCGCGCACGGCGTCAGGACGATAAAATTCATCGGCTGCTATGTTGAAATACGCCTCTGTGACAGGTTTCATCTCTTCCGTATCGATCTTATCATCTGTCTCCTGGCTGACCAGGACTTCCCTGGCATTGATCTTGACGATCTCGTTGACCAGGTTTTCCCGCTGGTTTGTTCCGCGGATGGTCGTCAGGTTCATCTCACCTGTGGAAACGTCACAGTATGCAAGCCCGATGGAGTCTTCTCCGGCATAGATAGAGGCGATGTAGTTGTTTTCTTTTTCCTTGAGCATATTGCTGGAAAGCACCGTACCCGGCGTCACGATCCGGATGACTTCCCGCTTTACAAGACCTTTCGCAGCGGCCGGATCTTCTGTCTGTTCACAGATGGCGACCTTGTGTCCCTTTTCGATGAGCCGCGCGATATAGGTGTCTGCAGAATGAAACGGCACGCCGCACATGGGTGCGCGCTCTTCCAGTCCGCAGTTCTTCCCGGTCAGAGTCAGTTCCAGCTCTCTTGAAACCAGTTTGGCGTCCTCAAAAAACATCTCATAAAAATCGCCAAGCCTGAAAAACAGGATGCAATCCTGGTGAGCCTCTTTTATGTCCATATACTGCTGCATCATAGGGGAAAGTTTTTTCGCTGCCATCCACTGTTCCTTTCTTTCTTCCAATCTCTCTTACCCTTCGCAAATATGCGCAAGATGCGGAGAAATCATCCCCGCACCTCACACTGTTTCTTTTGTTTATGCTGCCGGCAGCGCCGGCTGTTTTTCATTTTATTTACTATTATATGCTTCCAGACCCAGACGGATCAGTTCTACGCCGCGGCGCATCGCATCCTTGTTGAGCACGTAGGCAATACGCATTTCATCATTGCCAAGGCCTTCTGTCGCATAGAATCCTTCCGCCGGTGCGAACATAACGGTTTCGCCGTTGTCTTCGAATTCCGTAAGCAGGAAGATAAGGAATTTCTCCACATCATCCACCGGAAGCTTGGCCATCATGTAAAAGGCTCCGCCCGGTTTCTGACATACGACACCCGGGATCTTCATGAGTTCTTCATAGGAAACGTCTCTTCTGGATTCATACTCTGCCTTCACTTCATCGTAGTAGGCTTCATCCAGGCTGTAGAGAGCTGCCGCTCCGATCTGATCCAGAGTCGGACAGCAGAGTCTTCCCTGTGCGATCTTCATAAGACCGTCCATCAGTTCCTTGTTTTTGCTAGCTACACAACCCACTCTCGCACCGCATGCAGAGAATCGTTTCGAAACGGAGTCTACTATGATGACACGGTCAGACAGATCATCCAGCATGCCGAAGGAAACGGCCTTGCGATCGTCATAAGCGAATTCCCGATACACTTCATCGGCAATGATCCACAGATCGTGTTCCTTAGCGATCTCTCCGATCAGCTTCATATCATCTATGGTCAGTACGCGGCCTGTCGGATTGCCCGGATTGATGCAGCAGATGCACTTGGTGTTCGGCGTGATGGCTGCTTCGATCAGATCTCTTTTGGCAAAATCATAGCCGTCTTCCGCCTTTGTGGTCACTGGAACGACCCTGCCGCCTGCCGCTGTGATGAACGTGTGATAGTTGGTGTAAAACGGTTCTGCGATGATCGCTTCCTCACCAGGGTTTATAACGGCTGTGAAAACCATGTTCAGAGCCTCAGATCCTCCGTTAGTCACCAGGATCTCACTGCGGTCATAGTGGATGTCATACCGCTCGAAATAGCGGCAGATCGCATCCTGCAGCACGGTTTCACCGCCGGATTCCGAGTAGGCAACTACCTTCTTGTCGAAGTCTTTCACTGCTTCCATAAAGCATGCCGGCGTCTCCACATCAGGCTGTCCGATGTTGAGATGATAGACTTTCTTTCCATTTGCTTCCGCTTCGATGGCATACTTGTTGAAACGTCGGATCGGAGAATGCCCCATGGCATTCACTCTGTTAGATAACTCCATTTTCTTCCCTCCCGTAAAAATGTATTGAGTTGGTTATGATTCCAGCTCCGCATGGGAATCTGCGACCAGCGCCTTTATCGCATCTTCGCTGATCTCTTCCTGCGGCGGCTGTTTTTTCATATACAGCAGGTATTCGATGTTTCCCTTGGCTCCCGTCACCGGCGACCAGGTCAGTCCATGGCTGTAAAGCCCGTTTTCCCTGCCGTATGTGATAACGTTTTCAATGACCTGACAGTGAACCTTCGGGTCGCGGACGATACCTTTCTTTCCCACCTGCTCACGGCCGGCTTCAAACTGAGGCTTGACCAGGCAGACCAGACTGCCGTCCTCTCCGAGAAGATCTGCAGCCACTGGAAATACCAGTTTCAGAGAAATAAATGATACATCGATGCTGATGAAATCCACCGGTGTTTCAATGGTTTCCGGATCAAGGTACCGGACGTTGACCTTCTCCATGTTGACTACTCTCGGATCGTTGCGCAGCTTCCAATCCAACTGCCCATAGCCCACATCGATGGCAAAGACCTTCCTCGCGCCGTTTTTCAGCATACAGTCGGTAAATCCGCCTGTAGATGCTCCAATGTCCACCGCTACGCTGTCCTTCAGTGAAAATCCGTAAAGAGCAAGCGCCTTTTCCAGCTTCAGCCCGCCCCGGCTGACGTAAGGACACAGAGACTCTTTTATGGTGATCTCCGCTTCCCGGTCCACCGGCGTTCCCGGCTTGTCCACCCGCTGTCCGTCCACGTAGATGAGGCCCGCCATGATGGACGCCTTGGCCTTCTCCCGCGACGGAAACATATTTCGTTCTGTCAGAATGATATCTAGTCTTTCTTTAGCCTTCAAGTTCTTTTTTTATCCTTTCTGCAATAGCTGCAGCATCCAGACCATGTACCCGGTACAGCTGGTCGCAGCTTCCGTGTTCGATAAAGGTATCGGGCCATCCCAGATTGAGGACCCGTGTATTTTCATTGATCAGCAGTGCATCGATCTCTTCGCCGGCTCCGCCGGTCAGGACGTTATCTTCCAGCGTCACCATAAGATCATGCGCCTTCGCCGCTTCCTGCAAAGCTTCCTCGTCCAGAGGCTTTACGAATCTCTGGTTGACGACTCCTGCTTCGATGCCCTGTTCTTTTAAGAGCTCTGCCGCATCCAGTGCTTTTTCCACCATGGAGCCAAGCGCCCAGATATCTGCGTCTTTTCCTTCCCGCAGACGCATCGCTCTGCCCACTTCCAGTTTCTCTGCATGATCTGCTCCGCCCAGCTGCGGTGCAGTTCCTCTCGGATACCGGATCGCACACGGACCATCCAGCTTCGCAGCCAGTTCCATCATGGCTTCCAGCTCTGCTCCGTCCTGTGGCGCCATTATCGTCAGATTAGGCATATGCTTCAGATAACTGAGATCGAAGATGCCGTGGTGAGTCTCTCCGTCTGCTCCTACTATCCCTGCCCGGTCGATACAGAATACCACCGGCAGATTTTGCAGGCAGACATCCTCCATGATTTCATCGTATGCCCTTTGCAGGAATGTGGAATAAATGGTGACGAACGGCTTGCACCCTGCCTTCGCCAGCCCCGCCGCAAATGTGACTGCATGCCCCTCAGCGATGCCTACATCGAAAGTTCTCTTCGGATATTCATGACTGAATTTAGCAAGCCCTGTACCTTCCAGCATGGCTGCGCTTACAGCCACTATTCTTTCGTCTTTCTGTGCCATTTCGATCAGCTTAGAACCGAACACACTGGAATAGGAAGGCTTCACACTCTTGGAAAGAAGCTGTCCTGTCTCCATATCGAACGGACCAATGCCGTGGAATACGTTAGGATTCAGCTCCGCTTTGCTGTAGCCTTTGCCCTTCTGCGTCATAACGTGCAGCAGTACCGGCCCTTCGGTCTGCTTTGCAAGTTCCAGCGTTTCGCAGACCTCCTGCAGGTCATGCCCGTCGATGGGACCAAAATATTTGAATCCCAGTTCTTCGAACAGAACTCCGTCGATGACCGCATATTTGATAGAATCCCTGGCATGCTGCATCCCGGCTACCATGCCTTCGCCGATGAGCGGCACTTTAGAAATATTTTTCTTTATCTGAGCTTTCATGGAGATGTACTTCCGCGAACCGCGCAGTCTGCCCAGATAGTGAGACAGCCCTCCGATGTTAGGGGAAATGGACATTCCATTGTCGTTGAGCACGACGATGATCTTCGTATTGAGATGGGCCGTATTGTTGAGCGCTTCAAAAGCAAGCCCTCCTGTCATGGCACCGTCGCCTATGACGGACACTACCTCGTAATCCTCTCCCGAAAGATCCCGCGCAGCAGCAAGCCCCAGCCCCAGTGAAAGGGATGTGCTGCTGTGACCTGTATCAAACAGATCGTATTCACTGTCTCTTTGTTTCGGAAAACCACTCATGCCGCCGTATTTTCTCAGGGAGTCAAAACCGTCTGCTCTCCCCGTCAGGATCTTGTGAACGTAAGTCTGATGCCCTACATCCCAGATGATCTTGTCCTTCGGAGTATCGAAACAGCGATGAAGAGCGATCGTCAGTTCCACCGCTCCCAGATTAGAGGAGAGATGCCCTCCTGTCTTTGATACTTTTTCGATCAAAAAGTCCCGAATTTCATATGATAACAGTTCCAATTCATCATAGTCCATTTCTTTCAGATCCTCCGGGAACTGAAACTGCTTCAAATAGTCCTTCATGTCAATTACCTCGTCTTAGTATTCCGTTTATTTGCCTCTGACTTCCAGATCCTTTGCCAGCTTCGTGAGCACCTCCGCATTGTCATAGTAGCGTGCCAGCGCCTCGATAGCCGTATCAGTCAGTTCTTCCAGATGTTCCTTGGATTTTTCAAGCCCGTAGAGAGCTGGATACGTTGCTTTTTTATTGATGGAATCCATGCCGGCCTTTTTTCCCATTTTTTCTTCTTCGCCGATGACGTCCAGGATGTCATCGCAGATCTGGAATGCCAGTCCAAGGTTTTCTGCATATATGGTCAGCTGTGCCAGCATCTCAGGATCGCAGTTTCCCAGCTGTGCACCTGCACGGACCGCCGCCACGATCAGCGCAGCCGTCTTGGTCAGATGGATGTAATCGATCATCTCCTGAGAACAGTTCTTGTCCTCTGCTTCCATGTCCGCCACCTGTCCTGCCACCATGCCGCGGCATCCGGCTCCCTTGCTGATCTCATACGATGCCCGGATCCTCTTTTTCAGCGCAGCCGGATCGTCAAAATAAAGGAGCATATCATGATTCATCGTTTCAAAGGCAGCAGCCTGCAGACCATCTCCTGCCAGCGTTGCCATCGCCTCGCCATACACCTTGTGATTGGTTGGTCTTCCACGACGCAGATCATCGTTGTCCATGCACGGAAGGTCATCATGGATCAGAGAGTAGTTGTGGATGTATTCCAGTGCGCAGGCATAAGGCAGAGCCTCTTCGATACTGCCGCCGCAAAAATCACACGTCGCCAGCAGCAGCACCGGACGGATCCTCTTGCCCCCGGCAGAAAGACTGTATTTCATCGATTCATAAAGCGTGATGCTTTTATGATCCACATCCGGGATGAAATCCATCAGATGTTCCTCCACAATATTCCTGTAATCTTCAAAAGTATACTCTTTCATAACACGACTCCTCCTTCTTCCCTGTTACAACTTCTGTTACTCCTGTTTCGTCAGAGTTTCGATCCGTTGCTGAGCGTCCTGCAGGATCTCGCTGCATTCCTTATAGTAACGTATCCCCTCTTCGTATTGTTTTATCGCATCTTCCAGGGTGATATCCTCTGCTTTCAGGCTGGTGGAAATCTTCTCCAGCTTCTTCAGGGATTCCTCGAAGTTTTTCTTTTTTTCTGCCATGTGCCTCACCTCTTTTCAGCTTTCTTCCCGGCTTTCTTTCTCGCCGATACGACTTTCGCTTCTGCAAAGCCTCCGGCGCCTTCCAGGCTCACATCCTGATCTTTTCTAAGTGCTGCTACATCCAGGATCACGTTTCCCTCTTCATCCCTCAGGATCGTATACCCTTTCTGCAGGATCCTGTTCGGATCAGCGGCTTCCACGGTTTCCCGCAAAAGCTCCAGCCTGCTGCGGCAGTTTTCTTCCTTCGCCAGCAGCTGCTGTTTCATCTGCGCTGCCATATGGTCGATACGCATCTGCTCCATGGCGATCCGTCCGCGGATATCCCGCTCGAAGTTCTCCATGCTGCAAAGCGCCATGCGGCGCTTTTTCTTCTCCACAAGAAGCTCAAGAGAGCGCATCATTTCTTTTCGGTAAAATTCCAGATCTTCATGGATGAGGCCGGTATCCGGCACAGCAAGATCCGCTGCAGCCGTCGGCGTTTCCGCACGCAGATCCGCCACAAAATCAGCGATAGTAAAATCCGTTTCATGGCCTACGGCAGATATAACAGGGATCTTCGATTCGTAAATGCTCCGGGCTACGATTTCTTCGTTGAAGGCCCAGAGTTCTTCCATGGATCCACCGCCTCTGCCCGTAATGATCGTATCGACATCCGGATAGTTTTCACTCAGATCCCGGATCGCATCCGCGATCTGCTGCGGCGCTCCCGGACCCTGTACCAGGACCGGGTATACCAGCACATCCACGCAGTTGTTTTTCTTCTGTATGATTTTCAAAATATCCCGAACGGCCGCTCCTGTCTCCGAAGTGACTATGGCCACCTTGTGAGGAAAGGCCGGGATCAGTTTCTTATGTTCCTGATCGAACAATCCTTCTTTCGCAAGCTTCTGCTTCAGTTTCTCGAATGCTATGGCAAGCTCGCCCTGACCTGCTTTTTCCAGATCCGTCACGTTGAGAGAATAGCTTCCGCCGCGCTCATACAAATAGATGTATCCGCTGGCGATGATTTCCATTCCTTCCTGCAGTGCACGACCGATCTGCACTGCCCGGTCAGATGGTAAAAAGCAGTTGATCCGGCTCTTTTCGTCTTTCAGCGAAAAGTACACATGACCCGATCCGTGGAATTTCAAGTTAGAGACTTCTCCTCTCACGGAAACGTTTCCCAGTATGGGATCTGTCTGCAGGATCCGTTTGATGTAGCTGTTGAGCTGAGATACTGTAACAGGTTTTAACCCCATAAATATTTCCCTCCAAGCAAAGCGATTCCTACAGCGTTATCCTGAGAGAGCATTTCGTCTCCAAAAACTGCTGTGATCCCTCTGCCGTTTAATTCCTTCCTCATATGGCTGCGGAGAAACTGACTCGATGCCACCCCTCCGGCAAGAAGCACGGATGCTCGTCCGCTGTGCTCCGAGCACTGTATGATCATATCCGAAGCCGCTTTGCCGGTCTTGGCGAACAAGTCCGCCGCCAGCGCATAGGTCTGCAGCTGTTTCTGCTCCAGCCCCAGCCGGTCGATCCTGCTCCGGGCCTGGGTATCCAGTCCCGAAAGATTGAGCCAGCCGTCCTTCACTTTGACAGGCGTCAATCTGCAGGCTTCCTTTGCAGCCTGGAGCATGTCCCTGCTTGCTCCTTTAAAAATCTCTCCCGGATCTTCCGCCTGCTCGGCTTCACAAAATTTCTGTGCCATCAGATCCAGCTGTCCGCCTGCCGGAAATTCCATGCCGAGAGCTACGCCGGTGCGATCCAGGACTTGTCCAAAAGAAATATCCTTCGTGCCTCCGGTGATGTGCATGGTGTAGGCGACCCGCTCAGCGGGATCTGCCGGATGCGGCTTTTTCGCTTTTTTTGCAGAAGCGCCGTTATCGTCCGCTCCCGAACTTCCTTCAAAATACTGCTTCGGCATTCCGTCTTTCCGCAGATCCGTCTCGGATACGTCGAGTACCTCACACGTTCCTCCGGAAAAATGACATGCCAGAAACCGATCTTCCGTCTGAAAAGGACTGTAGGCCCGGATCGCCTCCATATGTCCTTCCTGATGAGAAAAACCGACTACCGGAACGTTCATCGCAGCGGCGGCCGCCTTTGCAAATCCGCTTCCTGCCAGAAACACCGGCATATAGGATCCTGCTTCCGGGCGCGGCCGAAACGAGCACGCAACGGCATCGATCCTGCCGTCGAACATCCGGCGCATCTCTTCCATCAGTTCCGGCAGATTCTGTATATGCTGAAAAAGGGCGTCAGATTGCCGCAGCCCCCGCTCGCCCTGTTTTACGGTCAGAAACCTGCGCAGATCGCAGATGATATGCTTCTTGTGATCGATGACCGCGATCGACGTTTTATAATTGCTGGTATCTATCCCCAGGATATATCCCATAGCTACTGCTCCTGCGCTGCGGAGCCGGCATCTGCGTCTGCTGCGGATCCTGCAGCTTCCGGTGCGTTCACGATGGCTCCCAGCACGCCATGGATAAACCGTGACGATTGCTCGGTGCTGTATTTTTTCGCCAGTTTGATCGCCTCACTGATGGCGACCGCTTCCGGCACGTCGTCTCCGTATTTGATCTCACCCAGAGCAAGGCGCATGATTGCAAGATCCACCTTCGGCATCCTGCTGGTCTTCCAGGATCGACTGTGTGCATTGATGGATCCATCGATCTCGTCCAGATGCTCGATGATCCCGCTCAGGATCTGAAGGCTTCTTTTAAGATTTTTTCCGGGCAGTTTTTCCCCTGCCAGCTTTCTGGCCGTTTCCAGATCCAGGGTTTTCGCAGCATCCATTTCATACATCATCTGCATCAGTACTTCTCGTATTTCATTTCTCGTCATTTGTTTCTGTTTCCTCCGCTGGTATTTCCACACCTTCTACATGTATGTTCACCGCCGTCACCTTGAGTTCCGTCATCTCCTGAACTTCGTTCTTGACGTTCTCCTGGATATCCCAGGCAACTGCCGGTATTTTCGCATGGTATTTAACGATGATATGAACGTCCAGTTCCACTCCGTCTTCGCTCTGACTGACTTTGATCCCCTTCCAGGTCAGCTCCTTGCCCAGAAAATTCTTGGAAAGGGCGTTGGAAATGCCTCCCGCAAGATCGGCAACTCCCTTCGTCTTAAGTGTCGCGTTCGCAGCGCACACCGCGATGACTTCATCTGAAATTTTTATGATACCGTTACTTTGTCGTCCGGCTGCGTTCATTACAATCACCTCACACGTTATTATACCAAATCCCGCATGTAAATACAAACTTATTTGGAAACGTCCTGCACAACGATCTCGCTGGCTTTGACGCCGGTCTGGCGCATAACGATCTCGCAGATTTTAGTGACGGTCTGCTGATCCAGATCCTCTGTATTCACAGTTACGTTGACGCCACTGTCACTGATCACTACGAAAGATTCCGGAAGGCCTTTGTTTTTGATGAGGGTCTCTACGGTCTTTTCCTTTTCCATATAATCCAAAAGCCGCATTTTCTGGGCGGCAGCCTCCTGTTTTTCCTTCTTTGTGGACGCAGAATCTTCCGCATCGGTCAGCATGGAAATGATCTTGTTGCGATCCATATCCAGATTCGCCCGCAGTTCCTGAAAATAGGAATCCTTGTTTTCCAGCTGTGCCACATCATCTGAGGCCACCAGTTTTGCTTCTTTGTTTTTACTGCTTTTCTTATTCGATGCATCGTTCTCATCATCCACGTTCAGACTGTCTACAAGCACATCGCCGTCGTGAAGCGGTATGTCGCCGTTTACTGTCTTGTCCGGCAGCAGTCTGCCGCTGGCCAGAAACGCTCCGCAGCACATCATGAGAGCCGCAAGCCCCGCTACGAATTTCTTGTTTCTCCCTAAAAGATCGCGATATTTCTTTTTACTGCCCATTGCTTTTTTCCTCCTTGTCCTTTTCCATGTCCGAAGCACTGGTTTTTTCGAAAACCTCCACATTGGCCGACGATATGTCGAAAAGCGCCATGACCGCCTTGATCAAGTCGTTTTTCACCACCGGATTTCCTGCACCTTCCGCCGTCACGATGACACCTGCCACCTGATCTTTTTCTCCGTACTGCAGCATCACATCCACAGCTCCCACACCATCGATATCGGATAAAATGCTGCAAAGCTCCGTTTCGGTGCCTCCGTCGGAGTCGATGATCTGCTTCCTGCCGTCGCGATTCTGCGTGAACACGTCAAAGGACAGGAATATCACCGCCAGAATGATGAGCACCGCGGCAGCTTTCATGAGTTTATCCCTTTTTTCGGGATCGTTCTTCCATTTTTCCAGCAAAAGTTTCGCCTCCTTGTTCAGTATATTGTGCAGGAAGCCGGTATATGCCCCGGGATTTCTGCAAAGAGTATGCTGCAGCTTCCCTGAAACCCGGCGAGCCTGATTTTCCAGGCATCTGTGCAGTCTCCGGCAGATGCTTTGCATCAAACGCCGCCTGTCAGCCGGATCACTGGATACAGGATCGTTGCCATGATCACCAGGGAAAATATAAAATGCAGGTACTTTCCCATAGAGGATTCCGGCAAAAGCATCTCGATAAATGTGATGGCCAGCAGGATCAGAAACAGACTGCGGACCCAGTCTTTCATCAGCTCCATCGTCCGCCACCTCCCATCCCCATGATGATGGCGATAAAAATGAGAAACATCAGGGCGCCGATGGCGAGGACCACCGTCATGGTAATAGCTGCTGTTCCCAGCTCGTTCAGAGAGTCAGAAATGTTTTTACTGGCCACAGGCTCTGCTGCGATCGCCGTTATTTTATAGATCACCGCCACCGCCAGGATCTTCAGGACAGGGATCACCAGCAATGCTAAAATCAGAAGGATCCCGGCGACGCCGATGGCGTTTTTGATCAGCCCTACACAGCTTATGACCATGTCAAGCGAATCTGCTGCAAAGCCTCCGACGATGGGCACGAAGTTGTCCAGAGAAAATTTTGTCGTGTTGATGAGGATCCCGTCGGCCGCTTTGGTCACCATGCCCTGGATCGCTGCGATCCCGGTAAATACCGTCACGGCAAGACCGGTCAGAAAAATCGTGCCCTTTCGCAGGAATCCCGCCAGCTTCTTTACGTAATCCTTTTCGGTGATACTGTTGATCATGGTGAATACTGCTGACAGGAACACGAGGGGCAGTACGATATGCTCCATCAAGGCGGAAAACCCTGTGACCGCCCCCGCAACAGCCGGATCCAGGATACTTCCGGATGAAATCCCGCCCATGGCAACAAGAAGCGGTATCATAACAGGCAGCAGGATCTCCATGGAATGAGCCATGGTCCCCAGCGCGTCCTGACAGTATTCATAACTCTGATAGAAGTTTCCCATACAGAGGGCGATTATGACACAGCTGCAGATCACCGTTCCCAGGGACGATACCGTCCGTTTGCCGAAAGAATCCGAGAAACTGGTGAGCATACCGATCAGGATGCATACTGCCAGGATCTCACACCCAAGCATCAGAGAAGAACGGACTTCCAGCAGAAATAGATTTTTCAGGTTTTCCAGGATCTGATCAGAGTCCAGGATCTGCTGTCCATTGAGCAGGCGGTGCACCAGATCTTCCACGGAAAGTTCTTCCAGCACACCGCTTTGCTGCGCTGCATCCGCAAGGGAGTCTTCAAGCTCTGAAAGCTCCGTGGCTTCAAGTTGTTCTTCCAACACGGTTTCGTAGTCCATGCCACCCTCCTTTCGTGATTTTCAACCTGCTACTGCAAAAGAGTCCCGATCAGTTCCAGTATCGCCGACAAAATCGGCAGCGCCAGGTAGAATATGATCACTTTCCCTGCCAGTTCCACTTTGCCGCCTACGGCGCTTTCCCCGGCATCCCTGCAGAGCTGCGCTGTCAGATCTGCGATATACGCCACTGCCAGCACTTTGAAGATCACCGGAAAAAAGGTCTTGCCGTAAGGCACGCTGTCGTAGATGCTTTGCAGAAACACAAAAACTTCCGTCAGCTTGTCGAGGATCATCAGAAAAACAACGATTACAGTGGCTAGTATTATGTAAATCGAAAACTCCTTATGCACCGATTTCATCAGTGACGCCAGCAAGACGCCCGTAAGCGCCAGCCCTGCAATTTTCAGGATTTCCATAGCGTTCTCCTAAAACTCGAGGAAAGTTCTAACCGCATCGAAAAATTCTCCGATCATCTGGATCACCAGCATCAGCACAACGATCACCCCGGCCAGCGTGGTCAGCATTGCCTGTTCTTCCCGCCCTGCCTTGACAAGCACCTGGTTGAGCACCGCGATGGCTATACCGATGCCCGCTATCTTAAAAATAATGTCGATATCCATAAGTTTCCCCTTTTCTAAAGCACCAGGATCGCGGCCACTACACCGGCTGCCAGCCCCAGGCTTCGGTACATTTTTCCCATTTTATACTCCAGTTCCTGCGCTTTGCAGATCTGCTGCTCCAAGCGATAAAGTGCCGGCTCCAGGATCTGCTGCTGCCCCCGGGTATCGCTCCGGCCCAGCCCCAGGAAAAGATCGGTAAGTATCTCCACATCTTCCGAAAGCAATGGGCAGCCTTCTTTTTCTTTATACAAAGCATCCTGCCAGGTTTTTCCCAGCGTCTTTTGGGCTGTCAGTCCTTCGGCGCATTCTTGCAAAACATCTGCAAACCAGCAGGATTTCTGTAAGGCAGCTCGTTGAAAAGTCTTTGCCAGCGCATCCTTTCGATACGAGATATCCAGGTGCAAAAGCCGGATCAATTCCAGCGTGTCTTCCAGTTCCACTCGTCGGTTCTTATAGCCTGATGCTTTGGAAAATCCCAGTGCTGTACAGCCGAAAAACAGGAGGATCCCGGCGATGACTTTAACCATGGGATACCTCCGGCATTCTAAGGATCTTTTCTACTGTGCCTGTAACCGGCTGTGCCGATAGAAAAATCAGTGTTTCGAAGACGTGATCCGTGATAAGACTGCCGACTGCAGACTTTGCAGCATCTTCAAAGCTGCTGCCGTGGATCGTCGTGATGATCTTCACACCGGCGCTGAGAGCCGACCGGATCGCGGCCGCATCCTCCGGCTTGCCGATCTCGTCCGTCATGACCACGTCAGGTGACATGGCTCGGATCAGCATCAGGATACCGTCTGCTTTCGGGCATCCGTCCAGCACATCGGTCCGAGGCCCCAGATCATAGCTGGTTTTTCCGTCGTAACACCCTGCGATCTCCGAACGCTCGTCACAGATCCCGATGCGAAAACCCGCATTGCTGAGGTTTCGCGCTAGATCTCGCAGCATCGTCGTCTTCCCGCACTTTGGTGGGGATATTATCAGTGTGTTGCGGACAACCATCCTCCCATAATCAGCAGCAGACGAGCAAACACCAAAAAGATCCGAAGGGGCAGGACTCCTGTCGTCCCCGCAACCGGCAGCAGACGAGCAAACACCGAAAAGATCCGAGGTCACAGGGCTCTTTTCGTCCCCGCAACCGGCAGAAATCCCTGCATTTGAAACGCTTTCAGCCGGAGCCTTTGCAGGAGAAAGCACCGCTCCCAAAATCTTCTCCGATGCTCCCGTGATTTCCCGGCTGCGTCGAATGTTCAGGGAAGAAACGTCCTTGATGAGATGCACCTGGCCGTTTTCCAGGGTCACTCGTCCGCAGATCCCTACCCGGTGGCCGCCTTCGATGGTGATATAGCCGCGGGAAAGCTCCTCTTCATAAGCATAGTACGAATAATCCAGCAGTCGGTTCAAGATCTCTTCCAACACCTCCGCCGTGATCTCGTCCCCGTCGCGAAGACTATACTCTCTGCCACCGCTGATCAGCAGCGTGTCCGTGTTCGTCCGGATCCGGATCTCCTCCAGCTGTTGCAATGTCTGCGCCGGGAGTTTTTCGATCCTGTCCCGCATCGACTCCGGCAGCTTGATCAATATGTTATCGATCCGTTTGCCTGCATTTTGTTTCATCATACCGCCCTCTTTCTCTTTCGTGCTTGTCTTAGTACAAGATATTCCTTGTCCCAGGATTTATGATAAGAATTTGCGGCACGATTTCAAAACCCGGCACGATTTTCTACGAAAATAAAAAAGAAAAGCTTCAAAAACAGAATTTTAAAAGCTCTTCTTCGACTGTTTGTACGTATGGCAAGATCAACTTGCTGTTTTATATCACATATCGCATATTATTTTGTTGTTTATAACTTCACAACCGATTGACAGAAAAAAATTAAACTTTGAGGCACCTTTCTTTCACTATAATATTCCATAAATGGTACTCTCTTGCTGACAATTCACTTGACTGATCATTCGCTTTCTGTTTTCGCTCGCGAAAACAGCTGATTTGGTACATTTTTGCGAAGCCGTCCCTTCACGCATCATCATCCCCAAAGCCCAGCGGATCATCCAGGAAATCACTGCGCGTATCCCAGTCAAATGGATTTCCACCGTGGAACATGATCGCGTCATCGATAGCTTCTTCCATATCAAGGGCAATGGCATCTTCATCTTCGTAGTCAACCGGTGGTTCATAGAATTCCGATTTTTCTTCTACATCATCCGGATCCTCGATTTCCCAGTCGTCGCCATCGTCCGGAACATGCTCCGCATAATCCTCGTTATCTCCGTAACCCAGATCAGCCAGATCAATAACGATTTCCAGCGGGCCTTCCATTTCCTGCTCCTGCTTTTCCCTTCGATCCACCGCAGCCTGCAGTTCTTTTTCAGTCAAATGATCATGCATCCAGTTCAGGAAAAACACCATCAGTGCCGCATCCAGACCCTGCTCATCGCTTTTCTCCGTATGTTTCCGTTCAAACTGCCGCATCAGCCGCACATAATTATTGTCCTGCAGCAGCTTTTCATGAATAATGTCCCGCAGGAAATCCACAAGCTTATTCTCCAAAAACGCCATCTCAAACCCGTCGGAAGTTTCACTTTTCTCCAGGTGCAGGGTCTGTGTAAACTCCAGATCAAAGTCTTCATCCCACGGCACATATCTTAGCAAAACATCAGAATAGTCCTGTATTTCAAATCCCTTCGCCACATCTAAACTGTATCCCGGCAGAATTACGATTCCTGCGTTGAGAGATTCTGTATCAGTGGAGCCTGGATAAAAATCCTTCGACATACCATGCTGAAAAAGCTGCATTTGAGAACAGTCCAAAAAACACTTTGGTTTCCCTGCAAGGTTTTTAAAATGAAAATACACCTGCACGATCAGCTTCCCTTCATCCGGGATCTGGATCACTTTATGTTTATAATACTCGATCTCGCTGAACTGCCCTTTGAAATGGATCACCGCCGGATCCTCATGTTTTACAGCTGGATCCTCAGGGTTCGCCGCCGGAGCCTCCGTTTTTACAACACTTTCCGGCACTATGATACGACCGTTTTCATCGCAGTCAAAAAATATATCCTGTGCCAGGAGCACCTTCATCAGATTCTTCTTCTCGGCCGTCAGATCCGCACCGCAGATCATGCACCGCCCCTCGGCAATATCGTACAGATTCTGTTCTATCCCGCAAACCGGGCAAAATACACTAAAATCAGAAACGGATTTTGTCTCCACGCTTACACCTCCGAATCCAGTCTTTGCAGCACTTCCAGCACATATTCAGATCTAAACACTTCGCTTATCTGATCTCGTGCCTGCTGCAAAAGCTTCACCTTCCGCGGCCATTCTCCCGTCAGCAGATCGATCGCTTTATGCAAAGAAAACTTGATGAATTTTTCTTCCTCTGCTGTAGCAAGCCCCTGCAAAATGCTTTTTGCTTTCTCCGGATCACGATCCTGCAAAGCCTTTTCATAAGCTCCTCCCAGGCAGACCGCGCACAAGGCGCGCAAATGCTTGTCCCCTTCATGGAGCTCCTTGATTTCAACGATTTTACGTGCGTCCCTTCCGCCAGAGATCTCATCGGAATGCTCTAGCCAGTGCTGGAGCTGCTGCACCGGAAGATAGCCTGCCGGAACGATTACATTTTTCGATTCGTTTTGGTCGATCCGGTAATCCAGTGTCCGCAGGATCCGGATCATCCTGTCGCGATGCTTCTTCATACTGCTCTCGCACCACGGGCAAAAGCCATGATACATATCATATAAATTGATGCGCGCGCCGCATCCCGGGCATGTCATCAGATACCCGCCCACCTCTGCAGGAACAGTATAAGTATCTTGGATCAGCCGGATCTGTTCTGTTTTCATGATAAGCTCCTCTTAAACAAGATTCCAGAATATACTTACATTATACAGACGTCCATGCCTTTTGAAAACCATTTCAGTCAGTTTCATGCTTTCACACTCACTGAACTGACTGAAACCCATGTTAAATCGAGGCGGCTAGGAGTATGAAAAGCGGATTGCAGTCCATAGTTTCAGTCAGTTCTTTCTCTCGAGCTGCTCTATACTGACTGAAAACCGGCTTCCAAGCACAAAATTTTATTCCCTGGAAACAATCTCACATGTTATTTCAGTCAGTTCGGATACTGTTAAACAGGCAAACTGACTGAAACGGATTTTCGTCATATAAGTGATCTGCCAGTTACTCCACTAAAAAAGGACTCGATACGAGCCCTTGCTGATGATAGCGATCGCTGACATGATTAGCAGCTTCTTTCATAGAAGACATGGCTTGAATTACAGCATCGATATCAGTCGTCATCTCTCTGAAATTGTAATGTGCTACGATTGCAGCTCCACCGATCAAAATGATTTCTGCGGGCATGTTCTTACCGCCCAGTTTTCTGTATTCTTTCGCAAGTTCCTTTAAGTACAGATCCAGCTTCTCTTTTGTAAAGATTTCATTATATTCAAATGACATTACGCACCTCGTTTTCAACGATATTAAAGCGCTTGAACTCAGGAATCGATGCGGCGAAAGCCTCTTCTTTTATATGCTCATCTCCATACGCTGCACTCATTGCAATAACAGCCTCGGGATAAACCACTTGATCCAGCTTGCACTTCCGCAATCCTTCATATTCGCTGCAAAGAGGAATGTCGTTGAGTCTACTGATATAGTCTACCATAGCCAGCAGATAAAGTCCTTCCGGGTACCACTGTCGTTCAAAAAGGCGAGGGATATCTCCACCAGTTATAATATCCGTTAGAAATGAAATGTCACCCTTATCCTTCAATGCATGACAAATATTGCTCTTATAGAGTTCAAAACTGATTCTTTTTTCTTCCTGTATAAGCAATTCCTCCATCGAAAGATCCAGCTGTTTTGCTAGTTTCCACACAGTTTCTGCAGTACATTTTGCCAAATTTCTCTTTCCGTTGATGATATCGTTTACAGTCGAATACGGGATCTGACACAGATCCGACAATTGACGGCTCGTAAGATTTTTTTCTTTTAAAAGCTTCTTTAAATCCATACTGTCACATCCTTTCTCACACTTATTATACCGGTACACCGGTATGGACGCAAGTGTAAATTTTTGACATGACCTCTACACCACCAGCCCTATAATATGTAAAAAACAATCAGCGCTGTCAGAAACGCCCTGTGGCGTGACTGAGTCAGCGCTGAATTTATCACAAATAGATTTTGTAGTCCAATAGGGGGCGACGTAGGCAAGCCCCATCGTCAGCCCCTGAAAAAAACAACTCGCGTTTTATTCTTTCTCCGCCATTTTCTCAGCTTTGCGCATATCCTTACGGTCTTTGTGATTCTCACGACGGCCATCTCTGCGGCTGTCATCATGCTCCTCGCTGTCATCTTCCTCATCCCGCGGCGGAAGGATCTGCATGGTGATCTGCTCGATCCTCCGGTCGCGCACCGAGTCGATGGTGAAGCGGTAATTCTCAAATTCTACGACTTTACCAACGTCTTCTTCGTCCGGGATCTCGCCCAGGATGTCCAGAATGAATCCGCCGATAGTCTCACTGTTTTCCGACTCCAGATCGATATCCAGTTCCTCGTCGATATCATCAAGATCCATGCTGCCGTCCATCACATACGTGTCGTCCGACACCTTCTGGATCTCCGGCTCGTCTTCGTCGAATTCATCATCGATATCGCCCATGACTTCCTCAATAATATCTTCCATGGTAACGATACCCGAGAATCCGCCGTACTCATCGATCAGGATAGCGATGTGCTGCTTCGTCGTTTTCAGCTCCGCAAACAAAGAGTCGATATTTTTCGTCTCCGGCACGAAATACGGCTTCCGCATAATATCGCGAAAATCCACGTTTTCGAACCCAGCCTCCTTGGCCTTGATCAGGTAATCCTTAATATACAGGATACCTATTATATTGTCACTGTCATCTTCGTATACCGGAATCCTGGAATAGCGAAGCTCCATCATCTCGTCGATGTATTCCTCCGTCGGCGCATTGATATCAATGCAAAACACATCCGTCCGCGGAGTCATCACCTCATAGGCCAGCATGTCGTCAAAGGCAAAAATACTGGTGATCATCTTCTTGCCCTCTGCCTTAAGTTCGCCGCTTTCCTGTCCCGCCTCCAGCATGGACACCACATCATCCTCGGAGTATTCCCCGTCGACTACATCTGTCCGCTGTCTGCAGATCTTCAAAAATAAAGTCACAAACAAGGACAAAAGCCATACAAACGGTTTAAAGAACGTGGCGATCGCTTTGATCGGTTTTGCCACGGACAAGGCGATCGCATCCGCATGAAGCATAGCAAGCCGCTTCGGAAACAGTTCTCCAAGCACCAGCATCAGAAACGATAGAATCAGCGTGATGACGATCAGCGCCATCTCACCGCCATACGGAATGCCCCAGCTTTCCAGTTTCGCACCAACCGGCCCCGAAAAGCTGAACGCTGCCTGTGCACTGGAAAAGAACCCTGCCAGCGTGATCACTACCTGGATCGCCGATAAAAATTTGTTCGGATCCTCGATGAGTTTTACAAGTGTTTCCGCCTTTTTGTTTCCCTCCTGTGCCAACGACCGTACCCGGTTCTTGTTCACCGATACGATGGCGATCTCGGCCGCTGCGAAATACGCATTGACCAGAATCAGTATGAGTAATAAAATCAGTTGACCCCACATGGGCCCAGCATCAGATGACATTTTTTTCTCCTTTCTCATCCAACAATAAAATAATTAAATTATGTAAACCGCAGACCTGCCTGTCATTTCCCGCCTGCTTCCTGCAAAGCTTCCGGCACTCAGTCTGCTTCCTGCAAAGCATTCAGTATTCAGTCGGCTTCCTGCAAAGCCTCCGGCTACAGTCTTCTCTTCGGTCAGCAATCCGCCTGACCTTTTCGCTTCCTTAAAATAAAGTTCTCTGCTACCGGCTCCTTCATCCGGATCTGTACGATCTGCTGCGGATGCGGAGCCGATTCGATATCATTTCCTTCTTCATCCTGCATAAAATCCAGCTTCTGGCTGAAAAAGTCACGACCAGGTCCGAACACCTCGATCTCATCCCCGATCACCATCTTGTTGCGCTGCTCTACCACAGCGATACCTGTACCGGCATCATAGCTTTTCACCATACCGATAAAGCTGTAGTCACGCGTATAAGCGCTGGTCTGATAGTTCTGGTCTTCATTGGTCGGCTTGTTGAAATAAAAACCAGTTGTGAATTCCCGGTGACTTGCTTTCGTCATATCCTCGTACCACGCCGGATCCATTTCAAAATGCTCCGGATCAGCATAGTATGCATCGATTGCCTTGCGATATGCGCTTACCACAGTCGCCACGTAGAACACGCTCTTCATCCGTCCCTCGATCTTGGCAGAAGAAACCCCTGCTTCGATCAGCTCAGGCAGATGCTCCAGCATGCACAGATCCTTAGAGTTCAAAATATAAGTCCCCCGGTCGTCTTCCTCCACAGGATAATATTCTCCCGGACGCTGCTCCTCTACCAACTTATATTTCCAGCGGCACGGATGAGCGCACTGCCCCCGGTTAGCATCTCTGTCGATCATAAAATTGCTTAAGAGACACCGTCCCGAATAGGAAATGCACATGGCTCCGTGGATAAAGGATTCCAGTTCCATCTCCTCCGGGATGCTTTCCCTGATCTTGCGGATTTCATCTATAGTAAGCTCCCGCGCCATCACCAGCCGTTTCACGCCCTGGGCATGCCAGAACTGAGCCGTCACGTAATTCGTCATATTGGCCTGGGTCGAAAGATGCAGTTCCGCCTCCGGCATAGCTTCTTTTATCAAAGTGATCACGCCCGGATCCGACACGATGAACGCATCAATAGGAATATGGCGGATCTTCGCAAGGTAAGCACGAAGCGGTTCGATGTCTTCGTTGTGCGCGAAGATGTTCATAGCCATATGGCAGCGGACACCTTTGCTGTGAGCGTACGCTACACCTTCCTCGATTTCCTCGATGGAAAGGTTTCCGGCTCCTGCCCGAAGGCTGAACATTTCTCCACCGAAGTAGACCGCATCTGCACCGTAGTCTACTGCGATTTTCAGTTTTTCCAGATCTCCCGCAGGAGCAAGTAATTCTATCTTTTTCATAGCTATGAGTTTTTTCCCTTGTCGATCACGCTGATCGATACACCGTCGCCTACCGGCAGGATACAAGTATCCGCATACGGCAGATCCGTGATATATTGTATGAATTCCCGCATTTTGCGGATGCTGGTCTTGTACTTTTTCCCCGGATCGTATTCATCCGAAGCCGTCATGCCCTTCATCAGCACGTTATCGCAGATGATCATGGCTTCATCATTGCAAAGTGGCATCGCCAGATCCCAGAACGCCTTGTAATGGCTCTTTGCAGCATCGATAAACACTACATCGAAGCCTCCCTCCGGATCGTCCTTTGCAGCTTCTTCCGCCTCTTCTGCCAGCTTTACGAGCACCTCCCTGGCATCTCCGGAAAGCACCGTGACACGGTCTGAAAATCCCATGTTTTCTATGTTGTTTCTGGCGATCTCAAAGGCCTGCGGGCTGGATTCGATGGTCATCACCCGGCAGTCGCAGCCTTCTGCAAAACAGCATGCGGAGTACCCTACAGCTGCCCCGATCTCCAGGATTTTTTTTGGTTTTTTGATCCGCAGAAGATTCAAAAGAAGCCCTTCTGTATCTCGCAGGATGATGGGTACATGCTGCGCCTCTGCAAAAGCCCTGAGCTCCTGCAGATCCTTGTTTTCATTCTTGTAAAAGGTATTGATAAACGCTGTGATTATGTCGTTTGTTATATTCATATTAGTACCATTTGTTCTCCGAAACAGCCTTCTCGTGCTCTGCCAGCGTCTTGGAATAGATCACGGTCCCATCCTTCTTGGCGAAGAAGTAATAATAATCGCTCTTCTCGTAGTTGAGAACGTCATCCATGGTGTCCGCAGACGGCGAGCAGACCGGTCCAACCGGCAGTCCCGTGTTTTTATATGTGTTGTATTTGGAATCCACCTGCAGGTCTTTATTCGTCACCGCTACGCGTTTTTCCTGCAAAGCGTACAGCACGGTGATGTCGCTCTGCAGCGGCATATTTTTATTCAAACGGTTGATAAAGACACCGGCGATTTTCGGGCGATCCTTCTTGAAGAGAGATTCGTTCTCTACCACAGAAGAAAGCGTCAGAAACTGATGCACAGTCATGTCCATTTTTTTGATATCTGATTTTCTCTTGGTCAGGACCTTGTCCGTATGGTCCAGCATCATGGTTGTGACTTCCTCGATGCTCGGATCTTCGCTGGTGACAAAATACGTTTCCGGATACAGATACCCTTCCAGTGGATACATGATACCGTCCGCCAGGATCTCATCTGTCAAAAACCAGTATTTGTTGATCAGCTTGTTCAGATAGGTCTTGTCTGCCCATGCCGCCAGGATCTCGTCTTTCGTAAACGGCAGCTCCTTGGCCATCGCCTCTGCTGCCTGCGGGACCGTAGCCCCTTCAACTACTGTGAACTGCTGCCTGGAAACGTAGTCAAAATCGCCCTCGTTGATGGCTTTCATCATTTCCGGCAGGGACATGGATTTGCTGAAAACATAGGTATTGGCCTGCAAAGAATCATACCCGCCGATTCTGGCGTGAATTTTGGCGCAAAGGGTGTTTCTCACCAGTCCCTTCTCATCCAGGATCTTGACTATAGCTGCCGCTCCGCTGCCTTGCGGGATCGTAACGGACACGTCTTTATCGCTTTTGCTGTCAACTGCACCGATCCCCGTCAGATAAAAGAACATCACGGCAGTCAGCAGGACTACGACAATCCCGATGATGATCAGAAGGGTTTTCAGTTTGCTGCTAAAAATCTTTGACATCTAGTACCTCTTTCTGTGGTGTTTTGCATCATTTTCAAAGAGGGGACGATGACGCCCCCTCTTTGCAGAATTCTTCCTTATTTGGATCTTCCGAGATATTCGCCTGTTCTCGTATCGATCTTGATGATCTCGCCTTCTTCGATGAAGATCGGAACCTGGATCACTGCACCGGTTTCTACCGTAGCAGCCTTTGTTACGTTAGTAGCTGTATCGCCTTTAACGCCCGGTTCTGTCTCGATCACCTTCAGGTCTACGAAGTTCGGAGCTTCCACCTGGAACGCATTGCCCTGGTAGAACTTGATCGTAGCTTCATCGTTTTCTCTCAGGTACTTCATCGCATCTTCTACCTGGTCAAATGTAAGAGGAATCTGATCGTAAGTTTCTTCATCCATGAAATAGTACAGTTCGCCGTCGTTATATAAGTACTGCATCGTTTTTGTCTCGATGTGTGCTTTCGGGAACTTGGCATCCGGGTTGAAAGATTCTTCCTTTATAGCGCCAGTCAGGATGTTCTTGTGCTTCGTTCTTACGAACGCAGCGCCCTTACCCGGCTTAACGTGCTGGAAATCCAGAACTACATGCGGATCCCCGTCAATTTCAAATGTCATACCTTTTCTAAAATCACCTGCATAAATCATAAACTTCTCGACCTCTCTTTATATTTAAATTATAATCAAACTCTTTTGAGATTTTACAGCATTTATTATACCAAATTCTGTGATGATTGCCAAGTCCTCAATGCGAACTCCGAACTTGTCTGGAATATAGATGCCCGGTTCCACCGTGACAGGCATGTATTCTTCCAACACTTCCTCACTCTTCGGATTCAGAGTAGGCGCTTCATGCACCTCTGTCCCGACACCGTGTCCTGTGCCGTGGATATAGTAATTGCCGTATCCAGCTTCCTTGATGATGTCTCTGCTTGCCGCATCTACATCACTGCACCTTACACCTGCTTTGCATGCTGCAAGGCCTGCCATCTGGGAATGAAGAACGATATCGTAAACCTTGATCTGTTCTTCGCTCAGATGTCCGATCCCGATGGTACGGGTCATATCACCACAGTAGCCGTCCACGACAGCACCGAAATCCATAGTCACGAAATCGCCGTCTTCGATCACTTTATCGCTAGGTTCTCCGTGGGGCTGAGTCGTGTTGACGCCGGACACACAGATCGTCGGGAAGGACAGTCCTTCCGCGCCATAACCAAGCAGCGTTTTCTCGATTTCATCCGCCACCATTTTTTCCGTCATCCCCGGTTCGATAAACTGCAGGATATGGGTGAAGCACATATCTCCCATGGTCGCAGCCTTGAGGATCTTCATCAGCTCGTCCGGTGTTTTCACCATGTTCGCCATTATTTGTCGCCTCCTATCATCTGGTCGATACCCAGATCGGAAACTTCGGCCAGGATCTTGTACACATCTGCCATCATCATGGAAAAACGCATCTGGCACTGCAGATACTGCGCCGCTGCCGGATCCTGCATGAGGATGCCGGAAAGCTGCTGAAGCTTGCCTAAAGCTTCCGGATCCATCGGCTGGCCCATAGCCTGGGCTGCCTGCATCTCAAACTGCTGCTTGAGAAAATCGTTCAGTGCTTTTTCCAGTTCCGGATTGCCTTCGATATCCTTCTTTCTGGCCTGAAACTGCTTGTATTCTTCGGACTCCTTTACTGCTGTTGCCAGCGAATGAGCCTGGTCATATACGTTCATAAATATGCTCCTTTCTATACTTCCAGGAAGATCGGCAGGATCACCGGACTTCTCTTGGTCTTCGCATAAATGAATTTACGCAGACCTTCCCGAACAGCCGTCTTCATACCGTTCCAGTCCTTCATATCCTTTGCAATACATTCTTCCAGGATCTCTTCTGCCTTGCGGCAGGCTTCATCGATCAAATCTTCATTCTCGCGTACATAGACAAATCCGCGGGAAATAATATCCGGTCCCGACGCGATCCGGTTGGAATACCGGTCGATCGCTGCTACCAGAATGATCAGACCCGACTCCGACAGCAGTCTTCTGTCGCGGAGAACGATGTTTCCTACGTCTCCTACGCCCAGTCCGTCTACCATGATACCTTCCGCTTCTGCGACCTTTTCTGTCTTCACTGCATTATCTTCAGAAACGGTCAGACAGTCTCCGTTGCTGAGAAGGAATACGTTATCCTTCGGCATGCCCAGCGTGTGAGCCAGATCTGCGTGGGTCTGCAAATGGCGGAACTCGCCATGGACCGGCATGAAGAATTTCGGCCGGATCAGGGAATGCATCAGCTTCAGTTCCTCCTGGCAGGCATGTCCGGACACGTGGATATCCGCGATGTCTGAGTAGATCACTTCTGCTCCCTTTTCCACCAGCTTGTTGACTACATTGGCCACCGTCAGTTCGTTGCCCGGTACCGGAGAAGACGAGAGAATGACTCTGTCACCTCTCTTGATCTTGATGGCTTTATGCTCCGAGGACGCCATCCTTGCCAGTGCTGACATAGGCTCGCCCTGGCTTCCTGTGGTGATGATGACCATTTCTTTGTCCGGAACGTTCTTTGCCTTATTGAGATCCACCAGCATATTGGACGGTATCTTCATGTATCCCAGTTCCGTTGCAAGCTCTACCACATTGACCATGCTCCTGCCGGAAACGGCCACCTTGCGACCGCATTCTTTTGCAAGATCCACGATCTTCTGTATCCTGTGGACGTTGGATGAGAACGTGGCTATGATGATACGACTATTGCAGCCGCGGAAAATATTCCCCAGCGTCTTGCCGACTACACGCTCCGATGCCGTATATCCCTGACGCAGCACGTTGGTGCTGTCCGCCATCATCAGAAGCACTCCTTCTGATCCGATCTGCGCCAGTCTGGCGAAGTCGATCGGGTCTCCATCCACCGGCGTATAGTCGATCTTGAAATCCCCCGTGTGGAAGATCTTTCCTGCCGGTGTCGTTATGGAAAGGCATATGGAGTCCGCGATGGAGTGAGTGATCCGCAAAGCTTCCACCGAGAAATGCTTCCCCAGTTTGAAGGTCTGTCCGGCTTTCACCGTATGCATCCTAGCCTTCATGCCGTGTTCTTTTAACTTGTTTTCGATCAGCCCCAGCGGGAATCTGGTGCCGTAGATCGGTACGTTGATCACCTTTAACAGATACGGAACACCACCGATGTGGTCTTCATGTCCGTGAGTAATGATCAGTCCCTTGATTTTCTTGCTGTTTTTTTCCAGATATGAAAAATCCGGAATTACTTTATCGATCCCGAACATATCGTCATCCGGGAAAGACAGCCCGCAGTCAACGATGATGATCTCATCCTCGTATTCCAGCGCTGTCATGTTCTTTCCGATTTCGTGAAGTCCGCCCAGCGGGATGATCTTCACCGCCGGCGCAGCTTTCTTCCGTCTCCCTCTGGAAGCTGCGCCTCTTGCACCGGCACTGCCGGCCGCCTTGCTCGTTCTGCCGGCTGTTTTGACAGCCTCAGCTGCCTTGCCGGAAGCGGATTTGCCGGGAGCTGCCTTGCCTGCCCCGGATCTGCCCGCATGATTCTTTGCAGAAGAACCAGATCTGGCAGAAGCAGTCTTTCGGTTCGTGCCCTGCTTTCCACCACCTGTTCTATTCCCTGCCGAAGCCTTTCGTCCGGTATTCTTCTGGCCGGAGCCGCTGCGGGAAGAAGTATTCTTTCCCGCAGGCTTTGCAGGTTTCCTTGATGTCATTTTCGTTTCTTCGCTCATAATGTCCTTCCTAAAGTCGTCCAGGAAAAGGGTACACTATTTTACCACGATGTTGATCAGCTTGCCCGGTACGGCAATGACTTTCACAACATTCTTACCTTCGATCAGCCCTTTTACCTTTTCGTTTTCCATAGCGGTCTTCTCCATTTCTTCTCTGGAAAGTCCGCCTGCAATATCTAATTTCTCTTTGATTTTTCCGTTTACCTGCACAACGATCTCTACAGTATCTTTTACAAGGGCTTTTTCATCGTATTCCGGCCAGTTCTGATCGTGAACGGATCCTTCGTATCCCAGGTGCTCCCACATTTCTTCCGTTACGTGCGGTACGAACGGCGCCAGCATGATGATCAGATCTTTGATGGCTGCTCCGAACAGACCCGGATTTACCGTGCCTTCCTTATAGCGGTACATTTCGTTGACAAGTTCCATGATCGTGCTGATGGCTGTGTTGAAATTGAACCGTTCACCGATATCGTCTGATACCTTCTTGATGGCATAGTTGAGCCAGTACGCCATGTTCTTATCAGCGTCGCCGCTGATTTCATAGCTTTCCGGCACCTCGCTGTAGTTCTGCGAGAAATCATATACCATCCGGTATACTCTGTTGATGAATCTGAAGCTTCCTTCTACGCCTTTATCCGACCAGTCCAGTTCACGTTCCGGCGGTGCCGCAAACAGGATGAACAGTCTTGCCGTATCTGCGCCGTACTTATCGATGATCTCCGCAGGGCTGACAACGTTGCCCAGGGATTTACTCATCTTGGCACCGTCTTTGATGACCATGCCCTGCGTCAGCAGATTCTTAAAAGGCTCTTCCGTGCTTACCAGTCCCAGATCGTAAAGTGCCATCTGGAAAAATCTTGCGTACATCAGGTGAAGGATCGCATGTTCCACTCCGCCGATGTACTGGTCTACGTTCATCCAGTAATCTACTTTTTCTTTGCTAAACGGCGCTTCTGTATTCTTCGGATCGCAGTAGCGCAGGAAATACCAGGAGGAATCCAGGAACGTGTCCATGGTGTCCAGTTCTCTTCTGGCAGGCTTGCCGCAGACCGGACATGTGGTGTTCACAAAGGTCTTGCTTGTTGCCAGCGGAGATTCGCCCTTGCCTGTGAACTGTACATCAGCAGGCAGCAGGACCGGCAGATTTTCTTCCTTCTCCGGAACCCATCCACAGTCGTCGCAGTGGATCATCGGGATCGGAGTTCCCCAGTATCTCTGTCTGGAGATGAGCCAGTCTCTCAGCTTGTAGTTGATGGACTTCTTGCCGATTTTCTTTTCTTCCAGGTAGTCGATGATCTTTTCGATGGCTTCCTTGTTGTTCATGCCGTTGAACATTTCGGAGTTGATCATCGTTCCTTCTGCCGCAAAGGCAGCTTTCAGGTCGTATACGTCAACTTCCGGATCATCGGAATCTACTACCGGGATGATCTCCAGGTCGAATTTCTTCGCAAAGTCAAAGTCTCTCTGGTCATGAGCCGGTACCGCCATGATCGCTCCGGTACCATAGTCCATGAGAACGTAATCAGAGATGAAGATCGGAACCTTTTTACCTGTCAGCGGATTGATCGCATAACGACCGGTAAACTGTCCTGTCTTCTCGTTGGTCGTGGAGGTACGTTCGATGTCGCTCATATGCTGTACCTTATCAACATAAGCGTTGACAGGTTCTTCGTATTCGCTGCCCGCTACCAGCTCCTTCAGATAAGGATGCTCCGGTGCCATTACCATATACGTAACTCCATACAAGGTGTCCGGTCTCGTGGTGAAGACGTCAAGCCCCTTGTCAAAACCATCTATTTCAAAGGTCACTTCTGCGCCGATGCTCTTGCCGATCCAGTTTTTCTGCATCAGCTTGACCTTGTTCGGCCAGCCTGGCAGCTCTTCCAGATTGTCAAGAAGCCTTTCAGCGTAATCTGTGATCTTAAAATACCACTGTGATAGATCCTTCTTGCCTACCAGCGTCTTGCACCGTTCGCACTTGCCGTCAACGACCTGTTCGTTGGCCAGTACGGTCTGGCAGCTCGGACACCAGTTTACAGGATTCTCTTTTTTATATGCCAGTCCCTTTTTATAGAACTGGATGAAGATCCACTGCATCCACTTGTAGTAGTCGGGATGACAGGTAGCAACTTCTCTGTCCCAGTCATAGGAAAGACCAAGTTCTTTCAGCTGTTCTCTCATTTCGCCGATGTTTTCCCAGGTCCATTTGCTCGGTTCCACACCGTGTTTGATGGCAGCGTTTTCAGCCGGAAGTCCGAAGGAGTCCCAGCCCATCGGATGGAGCACGTTAAAGCCCTTCATTTTCTTGAAACGAGCCAGTACGTCGCCGATGGAATAGTTTCTCACATGACCCATATGGAGCTTGCCGGACGGATACGGGAACATCTCCAGAACGTAATACTTTTCTTTATCCGGATCTTCTGTTACCTTGAACACGTCGCCTTCTGCCCATTTGGTCTGCCATTTTTTCTCGATTTCGCTGAAATTATACTTGTCTATCATTTTCTTCCTCCCATTAACCGATCGTGAGGCTTTCACAGTCGCCCCAGACTTTTTCGATGTTATATTTTTCTCTCATTTCTACTGTCATCACGTTGACGACAACATCGCCGTAATCCATGAGGATCCAGCCAGAGCTGCGAGTTCCTTCCACACTCTTTGGGAACACGCCTTCCGGTTCCAGCAGCTCCTCTATATTGTCAACAAGTGCCGCCATCTGCCGTTCGCTTCCTCCCGATGCCATGACAAAATAGTCTGCAAAGGAAGATTTCAGTGCAATGTCGATCACCTGTACATCGATCGCTTTTCTCTCATCCAAAAGCTTTGCGATTTTCATCGCCATTTCTTTTGATTCCATCATGATTTGCATAACTCCTTTTTTATATCTTCACATGCTTCGATCGTATCCTGATCCACCGATGCTCCCGTGCTCCGCACGTACTCCATGGATCGCTCCATACATAAAACACAAGCTTTATCCAGATCTTCTTCCGCAACCTTTCGCAGCTGCTTTACCTGAGGATAATCTCTTCCGGGCTCGATCGCATCGGCCAGATATAAGATTTTTTCCAGCCTGCTCATTCCCTTCCTGCCCGTGGTATGATACATCACCGCATGAAGCAGATCAGCATCCCGCATACCGTAAACATCCGCCAGGACATTTGCAGCGATCTTGCCGTGAGCCAGGTTCGGATTGTCCGCCAGCTTTTCCGGCAGTCCGTACCGTCTGGCCAGCTCCGCCGATTCCTCCGGCGAAATATTACGCATCATATCGTGACAAAGTCCTGCCAGCTCTGCTTTATCAGGGTCTTCCCCGTAGCGTATCGCCAGCTCTTTCGCCGTTTTTGCCACACCGTAAGTATGGTTCAGACGTTTCGACTTCAGATGTTCCTTTAAAAACGGTTCGATCACCGTCTTCCAGTGCTCGCAGTCCAAGGAGCCGTCCGCATATAGTCCATTTTCACGGATGTACCGTTCTACCGCCTCCGGCAAAAGCTCCCGGGCCGTGGTTCCGTCCTGTATCCTTTCACGTATCTGCGTCGAGGAAATGTCGTACTTTCTGTTGTTGATATGGATCACTTCGGTATGAAAATTCTCACGCACACGTGCGATACATCCTGCCAGCTCCTCTTCTCGGTAGCCTGGTCTCGTTCCAATGATAAAGCCGTAATTTGTCAAAAGTTCTTCCGCCTTCATCCACAGCTCGATCTTTAAAAAAGCATCGGTTCCTGTGATGAAATACAGCCTGGTGTCCTGTCCGTATTTTTTCTGCAAAGCCCGCAGCGTCAGATAAGTGTATGAGACGCCGTCTGCATCCAGTTCATACGAAGAGACGGAAAAACCGGGCGTGTGTTCTGTAGCCAGCTGCAGCATGGCGATCCGGTCTTTTCCCGAGGTGATTTTTTTTCCAAGTTTGAAAGGCTGGATCCTTGCTGGGATGAAGATGACTTCATCCAGTCCGCCCTGTTTCATCGCATCCTCCGCCAGATGGAGATGTCCGCAGTGAACAGGGTCGAAAGTCCCGCCTAAAATTCCGATTCGTTTCATGTTTCGTCCTGTGAACCTCTCTATATTGTACTATACGGAGAGGATTTTTTCCACTTTATTTCAGTTTCAGTCCCAGTTCATCCAGCTGCTGCTCATCTACCAGCCCCGGTGCTTCACTGACCATGCACTGTGCGTTCTGATTTTTCGGGAAAGCGATGACTTCACGGATGGATTTTTCACCTGTCAGCAGCATTACAAGACGATCCAGTCCATATGCCAGACCGCCGTGTGGCGGTGTACCGTATTTAAATGCCTCTACCAGGAAGCCGAATTTTTCATCGATAGTCGCCTGATCCATATCAAGAGCGCGGAACATATCTTCCTGCATTTCCTGATCGTGGATACGAATGCTTCCGCCGCCCAGCTCAACGCCGTTGAGAACGATATCGTACGCATTGGCCTTTGCAGCGATCGGGTTTGTCTTGAGAAGCTCCGCATCTTCTTCCTTTGGAGAAGTGAACGGATGATGCATCGCCTGGTAGGAATCCGTCTCTTCGTCGTACTCAAAGAGCGGGAAGTCTACGACCCACAAAAGCTTGTAGTCATCGTCCTTCAGCAGTCCCAGCTCGCCTGCGATGTGTCTTCTCAGGAAACCCAGTGCATCGAATACCACCTTGTTCTTATCGGAAACGATGAGGATCAGATCGCCGTCTGCCGCTCCCATCTTTGCAGCGATTTCCTGAAGCTGCTCCTGGGAGAAGAACTTGTTGACGGAAGAGGAAACCTCTTCACCTGCAACTTTCATCCATACCATGCCCTTGGCGCCGTAGCTTCTGATGGCTTCTGTCAGCTTGTCGATCTTCTTTCTCGTATAGTGCTGCGCTCCCCCTGTGATGCAGATACCGCGAACGCTGCCGCCGGCTGCGACAGCATCGGTAAACACTTTGAATTCGCAGTCTTTCACCAGATCAGTGATATCCTGCAGCTCGAATCCGAACCGCACATCCGGTTTGTCGCTTCCGTAGCGCTCCATAGCTTCATCGTAAGGGATCCGCGGGAACGGTGTCTGCACATCGATGCCTTTCAGTTCTTTGAAAACTCTCTTGAGGAAGCCTTCCTGCACTTCAATGACATCGTCAACGTCCACGAAGGACATTTCCAGGTCTATCTGCGTGAATTCAGGCTGACGGTCTGCACGCAGGTCTTCGTCACGGAAACATTTTACGATCTGCATGTAGCGGTCGGTTCCGCCTACCATCAGCAGCTGCTTATAAGTCTGCGGTGACTGAGGCAGAGCGTAGAAATGTCCCTGATTCACACGGCTCGGTACCAGATAGTCTCTGGCGCCTTCCGGAGTGGACTTGATCAGCATCGGTGTTTCTACTTCGGTAAATCCGTTTTCTGCGAAATAGTCTCTGGCCAGTTTCGTCAGGTTGTGACGGAAAGTCAGGTTGTCCTGCATCTTCTTTTTACGAAGATCCAGGTAACGGTATTTAAGACGCAGATTGTCGTCTACGTTATCGTCATCCTTGATGTAGATCGGCGGTGTATCCGCCTTGGAATAAAGGATCATGTCGTCTGCGATGATCTCGATATCACCGGTCGGAAGATCAGGGTTCTTCGATTCTCTTTCTGCTACTACGCCCTGGATGCCCACCACATATTCGCTTCTCAGGGAGTCTGCCTGTTCAAACAGCTCCTGCGGGATCTTATCGTTGAACACCACCTGAGTGATGCCTGTCTTGTCTCTCACATCACAGAAGATGAGACCGCCCAGATTTCTTCTCTTTGCTACCCAGCCGTTGAGCACGACTTTTTCTCCGATGTTTCCTTTTCTCAGTTCCCCGCACATGTGGGTTCTCTTGTATAACTTCATTGCTACTTCTCCTCTTCTGTCAGAATTTCTACGATACGATCCAGCGGCACCATGGTCTGCTCTGAGGTGGTCATATCCTTCAGCTGAACACTGTTGTTAGCCAGCTCATCATCGCCGATCACAATGGTCTTTTCTGCATGTATCCTGTCCGCATATTTAAACTGATTTTTGATCTTTCTTCCCATGATGTCCATCTGCACACAGACCCCTTCCTGACGAAGTTCGTGCATCAGCTTCAGGCCTGCCGCCTTCGCATTATCGCCCATGACTGCGATGAACACATCTGCTCCTGCCGGCTGCGGGATCTCTGCTCCGCATGCCTCCATAGTCAGAAGCAGGCGTTCCTTGCCAAGTCCGAAACCAACACCCGGAGTTTCCGGTCCGCCGATTTCTTCCACAAGATGGTCATATCTTCCTCCGCCGCATACAGTGCCCTGTGCACCGATTTTCGTCGTTACGAATTCAAACGCCGTCTTGGTGTAGTAGTCCAGTCCGCGAACGATCCCCGGATCTACCACGTATTCGATCCCCATCGCATCCAGGTTTGCTTTCAGATCATTGAAGGCATCCTGGCAGTCATCGCACAGATAATCCAGCATCATCGGCGCTCCCTGAACCAGTTCCTGGCACACTGGCGATTTACAGTCTAAAATACGCATCGGGTTGCGTTCAAAACGGTCTTTGCACGTGTCGCAAAGCTCCTCATATTTAGGCTGCAAAAATTCCCGCAGTGCCGCTCTGTGGTTCTTGCGGCATTCCGGGCATCCTACGCTGTTGATGCGAAGCTCGATATCCGTAACGCCCATCTTCTTCAGAAAGTCACTTGCTAAGGCGATGATCTCAGCATCGGCCATCATGTCGTGAGTCCCGAAGGTCTCGATCCCGAACTGATGGAATTCTCTCAGTCTTCCTGACTGCGGCTTCTCATAGCGGAAGCACGGCGTGTTATAGTAAAACTTGGTCGGCTGCGGTCCTGCGAACATCTTGTGTTCCACATACGCCCGCACCACCGGTGAAGTCCCTTCCGGCTTCAGCGTAATGTTCCGTTTGCCGTAATCCTGGAAGGAATACATTTCCTTCTGGACGATATCCGTCGTGTCTCCCACGCCTCGCTGAAACAGCTCAGTGTGTTCAAATACCGGCGTTCTGATTTCTTCAAACCCGTAAGTCCGGCAGATTTCTGCAAACGCCTCTTCGATATAGTGCCATTTGTATGCCTGATCCGGCATCATGTCTTTCGTGCCCTTCGGCGCATTGGTCAGCATAACTTACCTCCATCTATTTTTTCCAAAAAAACCGTTTTTCTTGCGTTCCATCATCTCATCGAGCCTGTCGATGTAGATCTCATAATTAGATACGTTGGCGACGCGTTCCAGCCTGTTTTCCGCCGGAAACCAGATCTTGCTGATCCCGCCGGCACCCAGAGCCAGAATGGACTGCGCCTCCTCCATGATCCTGATATTATAAACGGATACTGCATCGTTTCTGCAGAACCCGATGTTTTCTGTGTTTCCTGATGTATGTTTCTGTCTGTAAAGATAATACGGACGATAGCCTTTCGCCCGCAGTGTTTCCATGGCATAGGAAAGCATCTCCTCCCGCAGGTCTTCATTGCGGTAGTTGAACTCTCCATCCATCTCCTTCAGACGGGATGCTCTCTTGACCGCCAGCGTATGCAGGGTGATGTTTTCTGCTCCCAGCTCTACGATCCGGTCGAGACTTCGTTTGAAATCTGCAAAATCTTCTCCCGGAAGTCCGGCGATCAGATCGGTGTTGATGATCCTTGGACCTCCTTTTTTCGCCAGTGCAAAGGCCTTTTCCACGTCATCCACCGTATGGGCACGCCCTATAAGATCCAGGGTGTCCTGCTTCATGGTCTGCGGATTGATGCTGATACGATCCACACCGTAGTGTTCCATGATACGCAGTTTCCCTTCTGTTATGGTGTCCGGCCGTCCTGCTTCCACGGTAAATTCCCGAAGATGGGACAAGTCAAAATGTTCCTGGATCTCCTGCAAAAAAGCCTCCAGCGCAGCTTCGTCCAGTGTGGTCGGCGTTCCGCCTCCAATATACAGAGACTCTATCTCATAACCGTCTTCTTTTATGTTTTCTGCAGCAAATGCGATCTCATGGAAAAGTGCTTCCAGATACCTGTCGATCTCAGGTTTCTTCACCTGATTGGATGTAAAGGAACAATATAGGCATCTGGTAGGGCAAAACGGGATACCCAGATATAATGACAGACTGTTATCCTTCGCCGCCCCGGTGGTTTCCTGCTGATACCGGTAGATCTCCAGGACCAGATCTGCCTTTTCCGGCGACATGAGATAGTCTTCGAGCAGGATCTGTCTTGCCACCTCTGCACTTCCTGTCTTTTGAACCAGTTCTCCTGCCATTTTGACGGGACGGATCCCCGTGAGTATCCCCCACTTGGGCTGCTTTCCTGTAAGCGCCTTCAGATCCCGGTAGATCTGCCTTTTTACCGCATCCTTATCGCCGTCAAAGATGCAGACGGTCGCCATGTCCTGTACCGACTGCTCTGCCACCTCGGCGATCTTTGCAACAGCCTGCTGCAGCACGCCGAAAAACGTCTTCTTCTCCGTATCACCCGCCGGATCCTTTGCAGGAGCCTCGGCTGAAACCTTTGCAGGAAGATCGTCCGGCACTTCTGCAACCCCGGAGATCTCGTATTCACCCGGCTGCAGAAACACCTTGATCAGCTCCTCGTACTGATTGATTTTATCTGTTCCGTAAATGCTGCATCTATACAAAAGGATTGTTCTCCTTTTCAAAGCCTATGCTGGTCGTTCCCATATGTCCCGGGAACACGTTGGTATCATCCGGCAGCAGGAACAATTTCTTGCGTATGGAATCCATGATCTCCTTGTAGGATCCTCCCGGGAAATCAGTTCTTCCGATGGACTGGCGGAAGAGGGTATCTCCGCTAAAAAGAGCCTTGGCTTCTTTCACGTAGATACACATGCCACCTTCCGTATGGCCTGGTGTGTGGATGAATTTCAGAGTAACATCTCCGACCTTCAGTTCATCGCCATCGCTGACCAGGATGTCTGCCTTCGTGGAATACGGCACACCAAATCCCGGACTCTGGTTCAGGTTCGGATTTTCCAGCATGGCTTCCTCGTCCTTGTATGCGACGATCTTGGCGTCAGGGAATTCAGCCTTGTGCTCGTTGACGCCGCAGATGTGATCGGAATGACCATGAGTCAGGATGATATACTTGATGTTGACATCGTTGTCTCTGACTTCCTTCGTCAGAACTTTATTGTAACCGCCCGGATCCACGATGAATCCTTCGTTTGTTTTTTCGTCTACTGCTAAATAAGTGTTTGCCTGCAGCGCACCGCTAGGCAGATTTGTAATACGCATATGAATCAAACTCCTTTATTATTAAAAATTCTTTCGGCTGTCAAGCAGGATCGTTACCGGTCCGTCATTTAAAATATCCACCATCATGTGAGCCTGGAAGACTCCCTCCTCAACATGAAGTCCGTCCTGTCTGAGACCTTCGATCACCTTCTGATAGAGGCGATCGGCTTCTTCCGGCCGGGCTGCCGAAGAAAAGCTGGGGCGCTTTCCTTTTCGCACATCCCCCAAAAGTGTGAACTGGGATACCGCCAGGATATCGCCATCTACATCCTTGACCGAAAGGTTCATTTTATCATTTTCATCTTCGAAGATCCGAAGACCTGATGTTTTCGATGCAATGTACGCCGCGTCCTTCTCTGTATCGCCGTCCTCGACTCCGATGAGGATCATCAGACCGCGCTGGATCTCGCCGCTTGTCCGCCCATCTACCGTGACACGGCTCTTTGCTACTCTCTGTATTACCGCTCTCATGATTTTGTACGATATGCCTCCATGATCCCCGGTACGTTTTTCAGCGACCGGATGATTTTTTCCATTTGTTCTTTATTCTGAATAGAAAGATTCAGATTGATTACAACGGTCTCGTCCTTGTTTGCCTTGGCATTGAGTCCGGAAATATTCACGTCCAGATCCTCGCAGATCTTCGAAATGCTGGAGATCATGCTCTTCTGATCCTTGGCGATCAGCGTCAGCTCCGCATTAAAGGACTTGTCCTGCGTGTTGTCTGTATCCCAGCTGACATCGATGAAACGTGCCCTCTCCTGCGGCGGCAGGGATTTCAGATTGTCACAGTCTTTTCGATGAACGGAAATACCGCGGCCTTTGGTGATGAATCCGATGATATCATCTCCCGGTACCGGATTGCAGCATCTTGCCATACGGATCATCAGATTGTCCACACCTTCTACTTTTACGCCCGACTTCTCGTTCTTGCGCATCTTGCGTGCGTTCTGTGCTCTGCGCTGTGTCCGTTCACTGATCTCGTGGAGATTGTCCAGAAGCGTCTGTTCTTTCTCGGCTGCTTCTGCATGCTTTTCTTCCTCGTCATATCCGAGCAGCAGGCTCACCAGCTTGCTCTGCAAAGATCCACCGTTGGAAAGCTGTGTGTACAGTTCATCCGTATTTTTATATCCTAATGCTTTGACTGCTTTGTTTACGAATGCGTTCTTCAGCAGTTCACGCGGATCATAGCCTTTTTTCCTCATATAGCGGTCGATCAGATCCTTGCCTTTATCTACCGCATCGGTTTTATTTTCTTTTTTCAGCCACTGACGGATCTTGTTTCGTGCCGAACTGCTCTTGGCGATCTTCAGCCAGTCGATGCTTGGCCCCACTGCATTAGGGTTTGTAACGATCTCCACGATATCACCGTTTTCCAGCGGATGGTCGATGGTGACCATCTTGCCGTTATCCTTTGCACCTACGCATTTATAACCGACGTCCGAGTGGATCTTAAATGCGAAGTCCAGCGGTGTCGCACCTGCCGGCAGTTCGATCACGTCCCCGTTTGGTGTAAAGACGAATACCTGGCTGGAGAACAGATCCATCTTCAGGGATTCCATGAATTCCTTCGGATCATTGGCATCCTTCTGCCATTCCAAAGCCTGACGCAGCCAGGACAGGTTCACTTCTTCCTTGTCGGTAGTGATCCCCTCCTTGTATTTCCAGTGAGCTGCAATACCATATTCTGCGATCTTATGCATCTCATATGTTCTGATCTGGATCTCGAACGGCTTGCCGTTGTCGCCCACCACAGTGGTATGAAGCGACTGATACATGTTAGGTTTCGGCATAGCGATGTAGTCCTTGAACCGCCCCGGGATCGGAGTCCACATGGTGTGGACAAGACCCAGTACGGCATAGCAGTCCTTGACACTGTCAACGATGATCCGCACAGCCATAAGGTCAAAGATCTCATCCAGCGTCTTATGCTGGTATTTCATTTTTTTATAGATGCTGTAAAAGTGTTTGGAACGACCGTAAATATCGTAGTGGATATCGATGTCCTTCAGGGCATTGTCGATCCGTTCCACTACATCATTGATGGCATCTTCCCGCTCGCCCTTGCGCTCGCTCACCTGTTCTGCCAAATCATAGTAGGCTTCCGGCTCCAGGAATTTCAGTGCGATGTCCTCCAGCTCCATTTTGATGGCATACATACCAAGACGAGCAGCTAAAGGTGCGTAAATATCTAATGTCTCCCGGCATTTTTCGATGATTTTATCGTGAGTCATATAGTTGATGGTCCGCAGATTATGAAGCCGGTCAGAAAGCTTGATGATCAGGACACGTATGTCCTTGGACATGGCAAGGAACATCTTCCGCAGGTTTTCAGCCTGTCGTTCTTCTTTGCTCTCGAATTTCAGGGAGGCCAGCTTGGTAACGCCGTCAACCAGCATGGCCACATCTTCCCCGAAATCTACGATCAGTTCTTCTTCCGTATAGGATGTATCCTCGACGACATCATGGAGAAGTCCCGCTACGATGGTCTCTTCGTCCATTCCCAGGTCTGCCAGGATCTCCGCGACAGCCATCGGATGGATCAAATACGGCTCACCTGATTTTCTAAGCTGACCACGATGCATTTCTTCTGCCACATCGTAGGCATGGCCGATCAATTCGATATCGTAATTGGGATTAAATTCTAAAATTGTATCTAAAAACTCGCTTCTTCTCTTCATCTTCGTCAGTCAACCCTTACTTTTTCTGATTTCCTTTGACATACCGTTTGGAACGTTTCTGATCCATGGTATTCTTCTGTTTTGGCTGCAAAGCGTCCGCACCGGACTTTGCAGGATCTGCCGGAGTACTTTCCTGTTCTGCTGCCGCAGCGGCTGCTGTGTCAGCATCCTTAGGAGCATTCTTTGCAGTAAGATCTGCCGTATCGTCAGCCGGTTTGCCAATTTCTGCTTCTGGAAGTGCTTTCGTTTCTTCCAGCTGTTTCTTGGCTTTCTTTTTGCTCTTCTTGGTCGCTGCCTGTACCTGTTTTTCGTATTTTGAAACCTTCTTGCGCTTGCTGAATTCATAGTACAGCGGACTGCACATCGCGATGGAGGAATATGCTCCGGCGATGATGCCGACCATAAGCGGTACGACGAATTCACGGATCGCAGGTCCGGACATGATCAGCATCGGCACCATAACGATCAGAGTCGTTACTGACGTCATCAGGGAACGTCCCAGGGTCTGAGTGATACTCTGATCTATGAGCAGATCCAGCTGCATGCTGCGCTTGAGCCGCAGGTTTTCACGAATACGGTCAAAGACTACGATAGTATCATTGATGGAATAGCCGACTACCGTAAGGATACCTGCAATGAACGGATTGTTGATCGTGATATTGAAGATCGCATAGAATGCGATAACGATCAGCACATCGTGCAGCACGCCCAGAAGCGCCGCTCCGCCAAACCGCCACTGGCGGAACCGGAACCTGATGTAGACCAGCATACATATACCGGCGATCAGTACCGCCAGGAACGCATTGTTTCGAAGCTCTTTTCCGACAGAAGGTCCGAACAGTTCTTCTGCTACGACATGGTCATCTGTCGTTCCGAAGTTTTCGTTGATCGTGCTGATGACCTTGGCGCGCTGATCGCTGTCAAGGGACTTGATGGTACGGATCACGATTTCTTTATTGCCTTCTCCGGAGTAAATGATTTCCGGATCCAGCTTATATTCCTTAATGGCTTTTTCTACATCTGCTGTCTTGACCGTCTTGCCCATATCCATCTGGATCATGGTGCCTCCGGTGAAGTCGATCCCGTAATTCATGCCTCTGGCTATGCCGAACACGAGTCCCAGTGCCAGGATCACAACAGAAATCAAATAGAATATCTTTCTATAGCGAATAAAATGAAGTTCTTTTTTTATGTGGAATGATGCATGGCCGGTTTTGTTGATGCCGAACATGCTGCGCTTTCCAAGCTTCGTACTGTCTGCCATGATGCCCACATAAAGCTGAGTAACCACGACAGCCGTGAATATTCCTACGACGATACCGATCATGAACGTCCATGCGAAGCCCTTGACTGAGCTGGTACCGATTTCGTACAGGATCACTGCGGCAATCAGCGTCGTCACCTGAGAGTCGATGACTGTAGCCATAGCACGCTTGAAACCTTCCTGGGTCGCAACACGCACCGTCTTGCCCGCACTGATCTCCTCTCGTATACGAGCGAATATGATAACGTTGGCATCTACCGCCATGCCGACCGACAGGATCAGACCTGCAATACCAGGCAAGGTCAGCACGCTGCCCATCCATGCCATGATGTTGAGTACGATGATAACATACAGCAGCAGTGCCAGGTCAGCTGCAACACCCAGTCCTCTGTATGCAACGATCATGAGGATCAGGATCAGAGCCAGACCGATCAGCCCTGCATATACGCTCATTTCCAGTGCATTGTAACCGATCTTTGCCGACTGCACGGAAGAATTGACTTCTTCCAGAGTAAGCGGCAGAGCACCGCCTTTGATCAGTGCTGTCAGGTTGGATGCCTCTTCCTGAGAGAAGTTGCCTGTGATCGTGCATTTTCCTCCGCTGATCGGTCCATTGTTAACCGATGGTGCGGAAATGATCTGATTGTCCAGCAGGATCATGATGGCGTCATTGTTCACGCCCTCTACGGAAGACTGTACCGCTCCGCTGTATGCCTTGACAGTCGCCTCATAAAATGCGTCTGCACCCTTGCTGTCAAATTCCAGTGCTACTGCATATCCGGCAGAGTCCTGGTCAGTCGTTACTGATGCGTCTTTTACACTGCCGCCATCCAGCACGATGGTTCCGTCTGCCAGTGCAAACTGCAGCTGCGCCGTCTTGCCGATCTGCTCGATAGCTTCCTGTGCATCCTCTGCGCCAGGCAGTTCTACACGGATACGCTTGTCACCCTCAATAGTAACTACAGGTTCCGCAAGACCCATCTGGTTTACTCTCTCTTCTATGACAGCCTGCGTCTGCTCCATAGCCTTCTGCAGTTCCTCGCCTTTGAGGTCCGTCTTTGCTTCCATGACAACGTAAACGCCACCCTTGATATCCAGGCCCAGTTTCATCCGGTCCTGTATCGGTTTTACCGGTCCAATGCCGCATACTGTCACATACCAGCCTGCAACGATAATGAAAAGAAACACTACCGCTAACACGCGTTTCCACTTATACTTCATCTTTGCCTCCGTCTTTTGTGATTGGTTTTTCCGGGCACAGCAATGCCCATTAAATCATACTGTTGATATTTTACTACTTTTTGTAAAGTGAGACAAGAGCAAACACGTTGATTTTTCAAACAGTTTACGCAGTTTTTGAGGATTTCGCCTCATTTCATGTCTTATGATTGACACCGCAGATTCCACCGAGGCTTCCCGCCGCCACCGGGATCAGATACAGCCAGCCTGTTTTCCCCAGAGAAAACTCCTCTGCAAAGAGTCCCTGGACCGACACAAGAATGATAGCAAGAAAGAAAACAGCCGCTGCGCCTCCAGCCAGAAGACCTCGTTTTTGAAAGATCCTTCCCTCCATCATTCCCAGCACAAGGCTTGAAATACTCATGATCACCAGCAGTGACCCAAACGTCCAGGTCTCACGAAATCCTGTAAAATTCACCAGCGCTGCCAGCGCAAAGGTCAGTGCAACAAACAGCACCAGCGCAATCACATAAGCCTTCAGGCTTTTTCTCAGTTTTTCCATACTACACCTCCCTTTGGAGTATATGTAAGGATTCTATCGAGATTTCCATAATTTCAGAAATATATCGCCTGATAATGCTCTCATATCTGACTTGCTATATAAAAAATCACCCTGATTCCCTTTTCAAAGCCCCTGCGGATAGTTTTTTTGAAAAATCTGCAGATCACACCAGCCAGACTATCCTGATTCCAAAATCCCAGGCATATCGCGATAGTCTAAATCCAATCTCAGGAAATTTTCCATGAAAATCGCCCCTTCTTATACCCCTAACAGTGGCTCATCTTTCCCTAACTACCTCAGAGTTCAAATCTATTTCTAATCGTGGTATTTTCCCTCAACGGATTGGAATTCATTTACAGCAAATTATCCGAAACACTCTTTGCACGAAAATTCGAGGTAAAAAACGTAACCGCACCACCATAACCGCACCATCATAACCGCACCACCATAACTGCACCACTGTAATCATGCCGTTCGCCGGCTGCACATAAAAAAGCTGTTACAAAACGTTACGTTTCATAACAGCTCTCATTCTCCATTTATATTATCCCGTAAAGAATTTTAAAGTCGATCGAGAAATCTACTTTTCTTCTTCTGCTTTCTCTTCAACTACTTCACCTTCAGCCTCTTCTGCCGGTTCTTCAACTTCTCCAGCTTCTTCAACTTCTTCCGGAGCTTCTTCTGCCGGAGCAGCCTTCTTCAGCTTCTTAGGCTTGCTGGATTTCTTTACTTCTGTTTCTTCAGCTTCTTCTTCATGAGCCTTAGCTGCAGGTTTTTCAGTTTCTTCTACAACCTTGGAAACAGCCCATCTCATGATTTCGAATTTTACTCTGTCAGCGCCAACCTGAATTACCAGGGATTCTTCCTTCGTTTTTACGACCTTGCCGCAGATACCGCCGATCGTGATGATTTCATCTCCGACCTGCACACCGCTTCTCATGGCGTTCACTTCTTTTTCTCTCTTCTTCTGAGGTCTGATCAGCAGGAAGTACATTACCGCGATCAGGATGACTAAAGGTAAAATCGTTGCCCAAATGTTTCCGTTCATTAAAGATTCCTCCTAACGGGTTTGTAATTTACACTATATCCATCGATATCACATATATCATGGTGCCGGCGATGGGGGTCGAACCCATACGGTGTTGCCACCACGGGATTTTGAGTCCCGCACGTCTGCCAATTCCATCACGCCGGCTTAACGAAAGTTATTATACCATCGGATGAGGGGCATTTCAAGGATTTTCTGCGGCAGAGCACCATAGATATTTAACTATTTTCACTCTTCCACCGCTTTGACAGTCGGCACATCGCTCAACTTTGTCAGTTCCGCCGCCTCCTGACCGTTTTTGATCAGATAAAACTTCCCATCCACCTCGATCATAGTCGCAATAATATTCTGCTCATCATCCAGCAGCGCGAGACAGTTTCCGTTGGTTTTTCGGTATTTTCGCTCCACCATATCCATATCATTCATATAAAATCCGTAAACACACCCCTCCTGCTGATCCATGATGACGTAATATTCCGCATCATCGCTCTCCTGTTGCCCCAGCACATACGTCCCCTTGAACCCCTGGCCAGCCTGTTCAGACTCCTCCGGCTTTGGGCTTTCGATCGCCAGAATCACAACGATCACCAGCAGCATCACGATCAAGGTCACAATGACCGCATCAAATTTGAGTTTGGTTTTCATGATCGGACTCCTTTTTACAACTCACACTTTTCTATTCTTTCCAAAATATTCGATGCACTATACAATACATTCGTTACAATAACGCACCCATTCTCTATAACATAAAAAACCAAATACTTATCTACAGGCATTCTCCGAAGTCCATTCATGTTTCCAAAGTCTAAAGTCTGAAACCGTTCTGGCATGATATCCAGCCTGGATATCGCATCCGCAATCCGTTTATATTGACCCAGGGCGTTTCGCGGTGACATCAGTTCTTTTGCAATATAGCTGTAAATTTGCTCCATATCTGCCTGCGCTTTATCTGAGATCTTCACAGTATATTTTATCATGCACCATGTTCCTCCAGAAATTTTGCAAAGACCGAATCAGCATCCTGTACACGTCCAGCTTTTGCATCAGCATAACCTGCTTTCAATTTTAAATACAGCTCTTTATCGGTCATTACATCAACATTCACAGAATCAGGCACCTGCGGTAATGTAACCGGAAACGGGATTCCTCCTGTGAGGGAAATCTGATTGAGATACATATTTATTGCCGTGGACATCGGAATGCCAAGCTTTGATAAAACAGCTTCTGCGTTTTCTTTCACCGCCGGATTTACTCTTAAATTCAATGTGGCTGTCTTTTCCATTATGATCACCTCCTTGTACATACAAAGTAACGCACTTGTCATTACTTGTCAAGGAGTATTCCTTCACAATTCTTACACATTCACGACTTCCAGCTCTTCCTCCGCGATCTTTTCCATGTGCTTCTTGGCGAAGACCCGGTACATGATCGGGATCACGACCAGCGTAGTCAAAGTCGCATAGAGCAGACCGCCGATACAAACGATGGCTACCGGCTGCATCATTTCCGCACCGGTGCCCAGACCGATAGCCAGCGGTAAAAGTCCCAGGATCGTCGTAATAGCCGTCATTAGAACAGGACGCATACGGACAGCACCCGCCTCGATGACAGCGCTCTCCATATCCATGCCTTCCAGCCGGAACCGGTTGATACAGTCTACCAGTACGATAGCATTATTGACCACGACACCCATCAGCATAACGAATCCCATCATGGATACTACGCTGACGTCCTGACCGCAGATCAGCAATGCCAGCATCCCGCCTGTAAAGGCCAGCGGGATCGTAAATATCACGATAAAAGGCGAGCGCAATGACTGGAACTGAGCTACCATCACCAGATATACCAGGATGAAACCCACCAGCAACATGAGCATCATCTGCTTCATGGAATGCATGATCTCCTCGTTTTCTCCACCGTAATCCACCTTGACTCCACTCGGGATCAGCTTTTCTTTCTTGATCATTTTCTGTACATCGCTGTTGACGTGAGTAATATTATAACCATCTTTCACAGATGCAGTCACCGACAGACTCCGCTTCTGATTATCGTGGTTGATCTCACTCAGGGAAGCAGTCGTCTGGATATCTGCGATAGAGCTGAGTTTCACCTCTGAGGAGCCAGAAGACGCCGATGAAGATGCGCCGCTCGCTGAGCTGCCGGATGCCCCGGACATAGATCCCCCTGAAGCCGCAGCACTTCCCGATCCACCACCAGCACCCGAAGATCCGGCACCCGAAGATCCAGCACTTCCTGAAGCTTTCAGCTTCATGTTCTCAAGATCCTCTCGCGTAAACGCCTTGCTGGTCGAATTCTCAACCACCACATCCATGCTGCTGCCATTCTCCGAAAGCGTCGTTGCCGCAGACTCCTTAGTCAGCTTTGCAGAAATCTGCTGGTATACCTGCGCCACCGTAAGCCCATACTTCATAGCCTGGTTCTTGTTGACCACAACGTGCAGTTCTTTCGAACTGTCCTCATCGATAGTAGAAATATCCTCCAGGCTCTTCATGCCCTTCAGCTTCCGTTCAACGGCAACGCCCGCAGTACGCAGCTGTTTCAGATCCTCGTTGTAAAGCTTGATCTGCACACCGGAGCCTCCCATCATGGACGACATATCCATATCAGCCGAAGTCACGATCTCACAGTTATATTTCTTTGCCAGCTTGTCCAGCTTCTTTGCAATGATTTTGCCGTTGTCCGCCTTATCCTCATCCAGGATGATATATACCATGGTGGACGTCACATCCTGAGACATTCCGGACATACCCATCATGCCTGCCGTATCGCTGGACAGCATCGCACCTGTCGTTTCCACACCGTCCACTTTGCGGATCTCCTTAACGATCTTGTCCGTCGTATCGGAAGTTTCTTTCAAAGTGCTCTCCTTCGGCATCTGGATGGTAGCAGAGATCTGCGGCGTCGACATGGACGGCATAAAGGACAGACCACGCATCAGCGCCAGGCCGGAAGAACCCACCAGCAGCACCACAGCAGCAATCAGCACGACTGCCTTATGAGAAAGCGCCCAGCGCACTGCCGCCCGATATTTATCCATAAAACGTCCCGTCTGGCTGAGGACCGTAAGACGCGTCTCCTTCTTCAAAAGTCCCCTGGCCATAGCCGGAACCAGCGTCAATGCGATCAAAAGACTTGCCAGAAGCGAATACGCTACCGTCAATGCCAGATCCGTGAAAATATCACGCGTCATCCCGTCTACGAAAATGATGGGAACGAACACACAGATGGTCGTCAAAGTCGAAGCTGTGATCGCTCCCGCCACCTGCACCGCCCCGGAAACCGCAGCCTGCACCCGGCTGTATCCCATGGAGCGCAGACGATAGATATTTTCCACCACCACGATGGAATTGTCCACCAGCATCCCGACCCCGATAGCTAGCCCTGCCAGTGAAATCATATTCAAAGTCACGCCCGAGAAGTACATCAGAACGATGGCAAAGATCACGCTGAGCGGGATGCTGACCGCAGTAATAAGCGTCGGCCGCAGATCCCGCAGGAACACCAGCAGGATCACGATCGCCAGGATCGCGCCTAAAAGCAGATTCTGCAGCACCGAATTGATAACGATATGAATATAGTCCCCCTGGTCATACAGCGTCGTAAACGACAGACCATCATCCTTGTATTCCTTTTCCAGTTGAGTGAACTTATCTGTGATGTTCTCAGACACATCTGCCGTCGCGTAGCTGGACTGTTTCGTAAAACTGAGGAGCACCCCGTTGTTGCCGTTGATCTTGGCATATGTCTCCGCATCATCGTCCGTATATGACACCGTCGCCACATCACAAAGACGGATCGGATCCAGACCATCGATCCCCATATCAAATAAAATCAGATCCTCCAGCTCATCCTTGTCCCTGATTTTATCACCGACACTGACCAGCACCTCCGCCTTGCCGTCCGTGATATATCCCGCTGGCATGGAAAAATTCTGCGCGCTCAAAATCGCCGAAACGTTCTGCATGGTGATCACGCCCGTCATGTCCGCACTGGCAAGAGCCGCCTCTTTGGAGCTTTGCAGCTGACTGAGCGCCGACTGCAGCTGATTTACCGTCGATTCGACCGTGCCCTCGGCAGAAGTCAGGTCTGCATACTTAGACCCCAGTTCAAAGTTCATGGCAGAGCCCTGTGCATCCAGATCCTCAAGGGCTTTGTCGATCTGCTTCAGCTGCGCATCCGCCTGATCGATCTGCGGCACCAGCTGACCCAGTGAGGAAGGATCGATCCCCAGCGCTTTCAGCTGACTTTCGATCTGCGGCCCCATGATCGGATCATCCTTGTATTTCTTGTACTGTTCATACAGCGCCTTGATGGCCGGTCCATTCTGCTTCAAAGAAACCAGCTGATCACGACTTTCCTGCAGCTTCGTCTTCGTTGCTGCAAGCTGCTTTGCAGCCTGAGACTGCCCGTCCTTCACCGCTTTTTTCCCGTCCTGTATCTGTTTCTTTCCCTTCTTTGCAGCTGCCATGCCGCTCTTCATCTGACCTTCCGCATCGCCCATCTGACTGTTGATAGCCGCAGCAACTTTTGAATTGACCGCATCGATCTTGTCCTGAGACAGCACGATCTGGACATTGTCGTCCACCATACCCATGGCAGACACCGAAGCCACACCTTCTACGCCCTCCATCTGACTTAGCAGATTATCCTTCGTAAACTGAGACACCTCGCCCGACGACTTGTCATCCATGCCGACCGCAGCCGTCACCACCGGCATCATGTCCATGCTGATCTTCATGACCACAGGAGTCCCGGCCGTGTCCGGCAGCACACCTTCGATCTGGTCGATCTTGTCACGAATATCCACCGACACAGAATCCATGTTGACACTGTCCGAAAACTCCAGCTGGATCATAGAATAATTAGCTGCCGATACCGACGTTACGTTCTTGATGTTAGAAAGAGTCGCCAGCTGCTGCTCCATCGGCTTAGTGATCTCCGACTCCGCCTCCTCCGGACTCGCTCCCGGATACGTGGTCATGACGATCACATACGGCGTGTTGATTTTCGGAAACAGATCAGGTGTCATCTTAGTAAGAGCGATCACCCCGAACACGATGACGATGACCACCGCGACCAATATCGTAAACGGCTTTTTAATGCTGAATTTTGAAAGCATTGATTCCTCCTGTCTTTCCTGTGCTGATCTGACGCATCCCTCAGGACACTTCTACTTTCCGTTGTATTTCCGGAACTCCCACCGGCTTCCGTTGAACACATTCATATCCACGTATTTTTTCCCGTCCGCGATGTACTTTGACTTCGCCTTGAACGTGTACTGGCAGAACGTCCACTCACGCCCGTCCGGAAGCTTCTCCGAAAGACCCGGATCGCTGATCCAGATCGGATAATCATCGTACCTGCCGGAAATATAATTCTTGTAAATATATGTATTCGTATAAATGATCGGTCTGCGACCGTACTTCGCCTCAAACTCATCCAGGATCACATCCAGAACATCATACATCTGACTTTTCTTGGGATGAGAACTGATATAATCCCCGTAAAACTCAACATCGACCACCGGCGGCATCATCCCGAAACGCCAGTGCACCTGCTTGATAAAATTCTCCGCCTGCGACTTTCCCGGCGTATCATAACTCATAAAATGGTACGCACCGACCTTCAGATCTGTCCGATTCGCATGCTTCCAGTTCTCCTCAAACCGCTTATCCACATACGAACTCCCCTCCGTCGCCTTGATAAACGCAAAACTGATGTCCTCTGACGCCAGCCCCTTCCAGTCGATATCCTTCTGATGTTCCGACACATCGACCCCCTTCACCGGGTACGGTTCCTTCGGATCCACCTGCGACTCCGCCCAATACAAAAACAGATTTTGTATCAGACCACCTGCCACAACGATCGCCAGGATCCCTAAAAAAATCAAGAATCCCTTTTTCTTTCTGCAAAGGCTGCCGCCTCCCTGCGGGCGTGCACTCCTGCTGCGGCTGACGCGACCACCGGCGCCGCGACCGCTCCTGCGCCCTGCGGACGCAGACGTTCGACTCTGCCGCCCTCCGGCAGTTCTTTTCAAGCGACCGGTCTGCTTAGAATTCCCCGGTCTGGCAGACCGTTTTTTATTTGTCCCCCTGTTTTGACTCCTGTTTTCTCTCATGCTCTGTTATTTTTTCCGCTCCTCGTCTGACTCCTGTTTCTTCTCCTCTTTTTCCCCGAAATATCCCCGTTATATTCTGAAAACTCATGGCTGCCAGTTCCTTTAAACTGCGCTGCATGAATTCCTTCGTATCCTCATCCATATGTGTCACGGAATGAACCAGTGCCGGGATGTTCTTTCTCCAGTCATCACGGATCTCCGTAAACGATTTTATGCCGTTTTCCTCGATCAGATCATACAGCCCGTCAACGAACCGTTCCCGATCCTCCTGAGAAAGGGATCTTATCCACTGATTCAGCGTCCGGTCCAGATACCTGGCATCTGCCGTCAAACGATCCGGATAAGTGAAATCTCCGTCCTCCACCACCCAGGAATACGGGTCATGCTGCAGAAGACCGATTCCCCTGCTTTTGACTATCGTGAAGTCCTCCTGATTTTCAAAAAGCATTCCGATCAGCGAAGACTGTGGCACCGTTTTTTCGATCCGCGTCAAAACAGCCTGAAACAAATCGCTCTCAAGCACCTCCTGCGCAAATCCAGGACCATCATGGGAATAGATCTTCTCTATCCTCTTTCGCGCCCTTTTCCCGCAATTCGCAGCCGCATAGACTGCCAGATTACCACCTTTTGAGTGGCCGCCTGCAAGAAGCCTTCCACGGCAGTGAAACGCCGCCTCGTTCAGATAAGCAGCTGCCGCTTCCTGCGACGGCACAGGATACTGGAACGCCATGTTGAAATCCTCTTTCCAGCCGACCGGCGTTGCGTCTGTCCCGCGGAACGCCACGTAAAACAGCCTCTTCGAAAGGCGAAACGTAACGGCCGCAAACTGTTTTTCATCGGCAGCATTGCTCTGCTCCCGGTATCCCATAACATGAATATCACGAAACCTGGGACTTGCTGACAGTGCCGTCAGAAGCTGCCGGCAGCTTTCTCCATCCCATACGCCATCAAACATCTGCTCAAAGCACTCTGCCCGGAACAATTCCGCAAGGCGCACGCCTCTCCAGCCTCTGGCTTTAGAAAGTTCCTGAGGCAGCTGAAAATACGACAGTTCCGAAAGGATCAGACTGTCCACCCGGTTCAGCGGTCTCACATCAAAACTCTCCATATGTTCTTTCGCATAGGATACGATGTTGTTCATGTCCATCTCCTGTGTTCTTTGAAACTACAGACACATCCTCGGAAGATATGTCTCACGTTATAAAAAAATGCCGGAGTCAATCGATTCCAGCATTTCAAAATGGTGCGGCCTACCGGACTTGAACCGGTACGGTCTCCCACACGCCCCTCAAACGTGCGCGTCTGCCTATTCCGCCAAGGCCGCATATATTGAATTGATTTATACTGAAAAATCAGTACCACTCTATTGTACGGATTTCCATCCCATTTGTCAATGATATATTTCCCTGTTTTGCGGAAAAATTACAAAAAAATCCCCACAAAACAGGTTGCTTTCCTAAAACGGATCCGAAAGCAAAAGAGACTTCAGCTGTTTCTCCAGTTCTTCTCTCGTTCCCGAATTATCTACGATAAGATCCGATCTTTTTTTCTTCTCTTCTTCGCTCATCTGGCAGCTGATCCGATCACGCACCGCCTGTTCTGAAACCTGATCCCGCGCGCACACGCGCCGGATCCTCGCATCCAGATCCGCCGTCACTAAAAGTATCCGGTCGCACCTGTCCGCAAGCCCTGCTTCAAAAAGCAGCGGCGCATCGATAAGGATCCCCGGGATCGGGACCTTTGCAGACTCGACTCTCTCCCGGTCCCCGGGATCCACAGGCTCGCCGCATTCCGCAGCCTGATAGGCAGCCACTTGTCTGTCCACTTCCTCGATGATATGTTTCAGCATGATCTCATCCAGCTTTTCTTTCTTTTCCTGTGCCGAAAAAGCGATGGCACCCAGCGCTTTGCGATCAAGTGAACCATCTTCCCGCAAAATCGGTTTTCCCGGTTCTCCCAGCTCTCCTGCCGGACCAAACACCTGATCCAGCACTGGCAGAAGCTCACTGCCATCTGCCGTCAGATCGCGTCCGATCTGATCCGCATCCACATGAGCGTAATTGCTTTTTTTCAAATATTCTGCTACGGTGGATTTTCCTGTACCGATCCCGCCGGTCAGCCCGATCACCGGGATCCTGTTTTTTCTGTCCTGTCCGTTTCTTTCCTCATGCATCTTCGTGTCCTTCTCTACCGTTCATGTTTCTTACTTCAACTCATACCAGCTTTCGCCCTCGTTGAGGTCCGCCTTTAATTTCACTGCCAGTTCATAGGCGGATTCCATGTTCTCCGTCAGCAGTTTTTCCACCTGTTCCTTTTCTTCTTCACGAGTATTGATGATCAGCTCATCATGCACCTGCAGGATCAGCCTTGATCTAAGCCCCTGATCACGCAGTGCCCGGAACACCTTGATCATGGCAAGCTTGATAATATCAGCCGCACTTCCCTGGATCGGCGTGTTCATGGCAAGACGTTCGCCTACCTGCTTGACCATATAGGCGGAAGCGTTGATCTCTTTGATGAACCGCTTCCTGCCAAGCAGCGTCGAAACGTAGCCGTTTGCTTTGCAGAATTTCACCTGCTCATCCATGAATTCCTTGACAGCAGCATGCTTTGCAAAATATGCCTTGATATATTCGTCCGCATCCTTTCTCGTGATGCGAAGCTCCGACGAAAGACCAAAAGCGCTCATGCCGTAGATAACGCCAAAATTGACAGCCTTGGCTCTGCTTCGCTCTTCCAGCGTGATCTTGTCTTCCGGAATGCCCAGAACGCGCGCTGCTGTAGCTCTGTGGATATCTTCTCCGTTATTGAAGGATTCGATCAAAGCTTCATCACCGGACATATGAGCCAGCACACGCAGCTCGATCTGAGAATAGTCAGCTCCCACCAGTACACAGTTCTCTTCCGGGATGAATGCTTTCCTCAGTTTCCGGCCCATCTCCTGACGGATCGGGATGTTCTGCAGATTCGGCTCTGTACAGCTGATCCTGCCCGTGGTCGTGACCGTCTGGTTAAAATGAGCGTGCACCTTGCCGTCCGTGCTGCTTATGAGCGGGATCAGACCGTCCACATAGGTGCTTTTCAGCTTGGAAACGGTCCGGTATTCTAAGATCAAAGGAATGATAGGATGCTTGTCCATCAGCTTTTCCAGAATGTCCGCACTCGTTGAATATCCCCGCTTCGTCTTCTTGCCTGCAGGCAGCCCCAGCTTTTCAAACAGGATATTGCCCAGCTGCAGCGGCGAATTGATGTTGAATTCTTCTCCTGCCAGTCCGTAGATCTGCTTCGTCAGCTCTCCGATCTGCTCCGCCAGAACCACACCGAATCCTTCCAGTATTTTTTTGTCCGTCCGGAAGCCCTCATACTCCATAGAAGCCATGACTTCCACCAGCGGCAGTTCTGCCTCATACAGGACTGTTTCCAGCTTCTGATCCGCGATCTGAGCCTTCTGTGCCTCTGCCAGGTTGAGGATCGCCCCACAGACTTCACATCCATAGGTCATATATTGTTCCGTCAGATCGGTGAAGAGATCTACCTGCCCGTTTTCCTCAAAGAATTCCTTTTCGTCTCTGAGGCTCTGATGCAGGTATTCGTTGGACAGCGCCGAAAGGCTGTAATTACTGCGGCTGGAATCCAGCACGTACTGCGCTACTTCTGTATCGAATGCTGTTTCAAACTTCGTCATACCATGACAAAGCAGCATATAATAATCGTCCTTCAGGCTGTGACCTGCGAAAGAGATCTCCTGCTCGGCCAGCCAGTCAAAAAATCCAGTCAGGTTCCTGCAGTCAAAATAGTAATACGTGTCTCCGTTGACAGCGGCAACGCCTTCGATCTGCGGCACGTCCAGGTGATTGTGATCTCCGAAGACTTTGATGGCGGTTTTGCCCTGCAAAGTCAGCTCCGCCAGCTGACTGTCCTCCCGGACGCAGACTTTTTCAAGCTTCTCAGCGTCCACCGCCAGAGGCTTTGCAGCAGGATCTCCGGATCCCGTACCACCGCTTCTCTGAACGTTTAATTTTTTCAGGAAACGATTGAATTCCAGTCTGGAATAAAGCTCTATCAATGCGTCATAATCCGGCTCCGTCAGCTTGTATTCTGCAAAATCGATATCCATCGGCACCTGGGTGTTGATGGTAGCCAGGCGCTTGCTCATCATGGCAAGCTGTGCATGTTCTTCCACCTTGGCTTTCACGCCTTTTGGCTTTACGTTATCGACATTTGCGATAAGGTTCTCCACGCTTCCATATTCTAAAATCAGCTTGGTGGCTGTCTTTTCTCCCACGCCCGGAATGCCCGGGATATTATCCGACTGGTCGCCCATCAGCCCTTTAAAGTCTATGAACTGAGTCGGCGTGAAGCCGTACTTGTCCATCATGGCCTGCCGGTCGTACAGATCGAACTCTGAAACCCCCTTTCGCGTCAGGATGATCTTCGTGATATCTGTCGCCAGCTGCAGCTCGTCTTTATCGCCTGTGATGATGAGCGGTTCCATACCGCAGGACTCCGCCTCTTTCGCGATCGTCCCGATCAGATCATCCGCCTCAAAGCCCTCCAGTTCCACCTGCTTGATATTCATCGCTCGCAGAATATCCTTTAAGATCGGCACCTCCATGGCCAGCTCCGGCGGCATTTTCTTTCTGCCCGCCTTGTATCCTTCATATGCCTTGTGACGGAAGGTCGGCGCCTTCAGATCGAATGCGATCACCATGTACGCCGGTTCATAATCCTTCTTTATTTTTTCCATCATGTTGAGAAATCCGAAGATCCCCTGGGTAAAAATCCCGTCCTTTGTGATCATGGGATTTCGCATCGCATAATACGCCCTGTTTATCAGGCTGTTCCCATCTATGATCGCGATCCTCTCCATACCTTCACCTGTACTTTCTATTTCAATTTACGGCCGGTGAACCAGTACACCATGCCTACGAACAATCCACCGCCCAGGATGTTGCCCAGGGTCACCGGCAGAAGATTTTTTACGAGAAAATTCCCGACCGTCAAAACTGACACGTCACATCCGGCCAGCTGTGCCAGACCACTGTCCGCTGCAGCTGCGATACCCGCTGGGATAAAATACATATTTGCAATGCTGTGTTCAAAGCCGGAAATCACGAAAAGCCCGATGCAGAACCAGATAGCAAAGATCTTGCTCACCGTCTCCCGTGCTCCCGTGGACATCCATACTGCCAGGCACACCAGCCAGTTACATAAAATACCGCGCACAAACGCCTGTCCGAAGCTGAGCTGCACCTTGGCCTGCGCTGTTTTGATCACCGATGCTCCCAAAAGGCCGCTGCCTGTTTCCCAAAGTCCCGTGCTCTTCATAAGTGCCACCACCAGCAGTGCTCCCAGAAAATTTCCCAGATACACCAAGACCCAGTTGCGGAGCATCCCGCTGATTCGGATCTTCCGATCCAGTACGCCGATGATCATCAGACAGTTTCCTGTAAACAGTTCTGCACCGCAGAGCACCACCATCATCAGACCCACCGGGAATACTGCGGCAGAGACTAAACGTCCCACGCCCAGACTTGCCGGATCCGCCAGCAGATTGAAAGATACCATCTGAGAAGCCTGCGCCCCGAATGCGATATACGCCCCGGCCAGCAGCGCCCAGATCAGCAGCCTTGAAGTCTTGCCCTCCGCCTTTGCAATACCCGAATCCGATACCTTCTCTAAAATCTCACCTGTTGTCAATGCGCTCAAATTCCTTACCTCTTTTTTCTCCAGTCTCGTACTCCACCATCTGCAGGCGTCTGAAACCATAACTTTCCGCCAACTGCGCCAAAAATCAGGAAAACCCTGCACGATTGCTCATACAGGGTTTATTGTATCATATCCTTTTTATTTTGTCATCAGCTTGCACACTGCATTGGAGAATGCCACCGGATCATCGATCGGCAGTCCTTCGATAAGCAGTGCCTGATCGTACAGCAGTTTCGCATATTCAGCGATACTGTCTTTATCTGCTGCGTATTTTTCCTGCAAAGTTTCCAGGATCGGGTGCTGTGCGTTGATCTCCAGCACGCGCTCTGCCTGTACTTTCTGGTCGGTCGGCATGGAGTTGAGGACTTTTTCCATTTCGATAGAAAGTCCACCTTTGGAAGTCAGGCATACCGGATGGCTCTTGAGTCTCTGAGTCAGCTTTACGTCTGTCACTTTGTCACCCAGGGCATCCTTCATGGCTTCCAGCAGATCCTTGCTTTCTTCTGCCTGTTTTTCAGCCTGTTCCTTTTCTTCTGTCGTTTCACCCAGATCCAGATCATCTGCGGAAACAGATTTGAATTCCTTTTCATTGTAGGCGTGGAGTACCTGAAGTGCGAATTCGTCGATATTGTCCGTCAGATACAGGATCTCGTAGCCCTTGTCCTTCAGCAGTTCTGTCTGCGGCAGCTTGTCGATCTTGTCGATGCTTTCGCCGCTGGCGAAGAAGATGTATTTCTGATCCTCCTTCATTCTGCTTACGTATTCTTCCAGAGTTACAAGTGCATCTTCACTGGAGGAATGGAACATTACCAGATCTTTGAGGGTTTCTGCGTTAGCGCCATAGCTGTCATACAGTCCGTATTTCAGCTGCAGACCGAAGTTCTTGTAGAATTCCAGGTACTTGTCTCTGTCGTTTTTCTGCATGTTGAGCAGCTCGCTCTTGATCTTCTTTTCCAGGCGCTGTGCGATCGCCTTGAGCTGTCTGTCATGCTGCAGCATTTCTCGGGAAATGTTGAGAGACAGATCCTGGGAGTCTACCAGACCCTTTACGAAGCTGAAATAGTCCGGCAGCAGATCCGCGCACTTATCCATGATCAGCACGCCGGAAGAATAGAGCTGCAGACCCTTTTCGTAGTCCTTTGTATAGTAATTGTACGGAGCCTGTGACGGGATGAACAGCAGTGATGTATAGCTGACGACCCCTTCCACGTTGGTGTGGATCACCTTTAACGGATCCGCAAAATCATAGAATTTTTCTTTGTAGAAGCTGTTGTAATCCTCATCCGTCAGCTCGCTCTTGTTCTTCTTCCACAGCGGGATCATGCTGTTGAGGACTTCCAGTTCCTGATAGCTTTCGTATTCCTGATCTTCCGGTTTCTTGTCTTCATCTCCCGGTTTGATCCGGTGTTTGGAAACCATCATCTTGATCGGATAGTGGATGTAGTCTGAATACTTGCGGATCAGTGTCCGGATCGTGTATTCATTGAGGTAATCTCCGTATTTTTCATCTTCCGTATCTTCCTTTAAATGAAGTGTGATCTCTGTGCCGTTGTCAGCCTTCTCCGCCTCTTTGATCGTGTAACCGTCCGCGCCGGTGGATTCCCACTCATAAGCTTCGTCGGAGCCGTAAGCCTTGCTGACTACGGATACTTTGTCACTGACCATGAACGCCGAATAGAACCCTACGCCGAACTGACCGATGATATCGATTTCATCCTTTTTGTCCATTGCTGCCTTGAAATCTAACGATCCGCTCTTAGCGATGGTTCCCAGGTTCTTTTCAAGCTCTTCTTTCGTCATGCCCATGCCGTTGTCGATGATCTTTAACGTACGGTCGTCTTCATTTCTCTCAATGAGGATGGAAAAATCATCTCTCGAAATTCCCGTGTCCCCTTCTGTCAGACTATGATAATACAGCTTGTCGATAGCATCGCTGGCATTTGATATCAGCTCACGTAAAAAAATCTCCTTATGCGTATAAATGGAATTGATCATGAGATCCAAAAGCCGCTTCGACTCTGCCTTAAATTGTTTCTTTGCCATGTTTCTCTTCCTTCTTTCTATAGTAATCTCTGTCGGTTGCACGCCCTGTGTCGAGCTTCTGTGTCATGAACCCGGCACCAGTATATCGAGTGTTCAAAATCCCGAAACGCAGTATGCCCTGTCGAATCACTGCACTGGAGTCGGACCGCCCCGAGCGTGTTAGCACTCACTTTATAAGAGTGCTAACATTATAATAGCTCATACTTCCGAAAAATGCAAGAACTTTCCCGAAGTTTTTGAGAAAGTTGGGGAATCAGGCCGTCCATCTGCACCGCTTTATTGCCCGTCTGCCTGCACCGCCGCATGAAAATAACCGAAACGCTGGGTCATATCTCCGCCCAGGGTATTCCGGGGTTAGTCTATTTGCCTCAAATACCCTGATTACATCATTCCATCTGCAGTCGCGATAATTTCATGATCAGCCACCACCTCGGAATACCATGTTCCTGCATTAAAAGCTTCTACAGGATAATCTGCCCCAGCAACATAGGCCTATGTCCCCTGGAATTATCCGCAACGCAATTATAATCCCTATCCGCGTTATTTTTATCTGCATCAAACCACGCAGATTACCATATCCACGCTATCAAAGTCCCATTTACGGTATTTTTCCCATCATCACCCCATTCTTACTGCACCACAGCACCACTCCATCACCACTGCCACCCATTACAATCCCCAAAAACAAAAAATCCCGACATGCCGTCGAGGATATAATTCACGCCCTATCTTTCAATAGGGGGGTGCCCTGTTTCAGCGTCTGCCTTCCGTTCTAAGACGGCTCGACATAAGCGATACGAAAACTCCAGGCTCCCAAGGTCATAATGTAGGTTGAATTATAACACCCCAACGCACACTTCAGGATTCATAGAATCAGTTTATGTAATTTTCATCTTTATTATAATATATTCTGGCAGAAATTCAAGGGAAAATTCCTTCCTATTCCACTTCCTCCAGATCAACGCTGCAGTTGTGGTGAACCTTCTGCACATCGTCGTTATCTTCCAGAATATCAATCATCTTCTTCAGCTGTTTCAGATCGTGAGCATCCTTAGGAGCGGACTCCATGGATGGTACGAACTCCACGTCGGAATCTACCATTTCATAACCAGCATCAGTCAATGCACCATGCACAGCCGTGTAGTTTTCCGGAGCAGTCTGAATCTCATAACTGTCGTCATGCGTGATCATATCCTCTGCACCGGCTTCCAGAGCAGTTTCCATCAGAGCATCTTCATCGATATCGTCAGTCTTTTCGATGATGATAACGCCCTTTCTGGAGAACATATAGGATACGCATCCCGGAGCACCCAGGTTGCCGCCGTGCTTGTCAAATGTGGATCTTACTGCCGCCGTCGTTCTGTTACGATTGTCCGTCAGCGCTTCTACGATAACCGCAACGCCGCCAACGCCGTATCCTTCAAAGCTGAGTTCTTCATAAGACTCGCCTTCCAGTTCGCCAGTACCCTTTTTGATCGCTCTCTTAATATTATCATTCGGCATACCGATGGCTTTCGCCTTTTCGATCGCAACACGCAGTGTTGCGTTGTATTCCGGATCTCCGCCAGCTTTTGCTGCTACGATGATCTGTCTGCCGTATTTTGTAAACATTGCTGCACGCTTGGAATCCTGCGCAGCCTTTCTACCTGCTATTGTACCGTGTCTACCCATGGAGACACCTCCTAACTTTCTAAATTTTTTATCATAGATTCGCTTAGCATTATACACCCATTTTTCTGTAAATTCAAGAGGTAAGACGAATTCACGTCCGCCTCATTCCACCAAATAAGCAAAACCCTGCGTCAGACGCAGGGCTCCATTTGCTTCGCGTTTACTTGCCTGTAGTTGGCTGTAATTTCACGCGTTTATATTTTTTTAATGCTTTTTCGTCAGCCGTCTGCGTGTTATTTTGCTTCGGACCTGACTGACCTTTCATTTCCATATTTTTATGAGCTGTTGCCATCATCAATTTGATCCTGTTAAGCTGGTTGACATCTGATGCTCCCGGATCATAGTCGATCGCTGCAATATTCGCCATCGGATTACGCTTCCGCAGTGCTTTCATCATGCCCTTGCCGGTCACGTGATTCGGCAGGCAGGCAAACGGCTGCATGCAGACGATATTTTCCACGCCATCATCGATCAGATCCACCATTTCACCGGTCAGCAGCCAACCTTCACCGCACTGGTTTCCCAGAGAAATGATTTCAGATGCTTTATCGGCGATATTCTTGATCCGCATCGGCTGATGGAATCTATTGCTTTCTTCCAGTGCCTTTCGCATCGGCTTGCGGAAAAGTTCGATTACTGCGATCGCCGCCTTGTTCATCATCATAGCCTGATACGTACCGGACAGATGACGATAATTGAACTCCTTGCTGTACATACCGTACAGGAAGAAATCCGCCAGATCCAGAACTACAGCTTCGCCGCCTTCGCTTTCGATGATATTGACGATATCGTTATTGGCATTAGGATGATACTTGACCAGGATCTCTCCTACAACGCCCACGCGCGGCTTCTGTATATCCAGCAGCGGCAGCTGATCGAACTTCTCTACGATCACCTTCATCAGCCGCTTATATTCCTTCATATCACCGGAAACGATATTATCGCGGATCATGTTACAGCATTCTTCATAAAGCGCATTGGCAGAACCAGGCACCTTTTCATAAGGACGTGTCGCATACAGCACACGCATCAGCAGATCGCCGTACATGACTGCCATCATGCCCCTCTTGATGATCCCCTTGGAAATCTTGAAGCCCGGGTTCTTTTCAAGCCCCGCCATATTGACAGAAATGACAGGGATCTGTTCCATTCCCATGTCTTTTAATGCTTTTCGCAAAAGAGCCACGTAATTGCTGGCACGACATCCGCCACCGGTCTGGCTCATGAAGATACCCACTTTGTTCAGATCCACTTCGCCGGATTTCAGATAGGAAATGATCTGACCCAGCGTCACGATGGTCGGATAGCAGGCATCGTTGTTGATGTAACGCAGACCTTCGTCCACCGCATTTTTATCTACAGTCGGCAAAAGCTTTACTTTATACCCCTCGCAGGCCATAGCTGTCTCGATAAACTGGAAATGGATCGGGGACATTTCCGGGATCAAAATGGTATAGTCCTTGCTCATTTCCTTTGTAAAGTAAACACGTTCATACGGTGTGTCATCATCTTTATGTACGATATGGTTCTTTTCACGTTCCTCCATCGCTGCCTTAAGGGAGCGAATTCGAATCTTGACAGCACCCATGTTGGTGCCTTCGTCGATTTTAAGAACCGTATAAAGTTTATTGTTTTTCTTTGTGATCTCCTCCACCTGATCGGTCGTGACTGCATCCAGTCCGCATCCGAATGAATTAAGCTGGATCAGCTCCACATCATCGGTCGTACCGACAAACGTCGCCGCCTTGTACAGTCTGGAATGATACATCCACTGGTCAAGAACACGAAGCGGTCGCGGCAGCTTTGCCATCGGAGCCACCGAATCCTCTGTCAGGACCACCATATCAAAAGATGTGATGATCTTATCGATGCCGTGGTTGATTTCCGGATCCAGATGATACGGTCTTCCCGCCAAAACGATGGATTTTTTACCGTGAGTTCTGGCATAAGCCAACGCTTCCTTACCTTTCTGATGAACATCCGCCTTGAAGCTGGAATCCTCGGCACGAGCCACCTTGATGGCTTCCCGGATTTCATCACGGGTGATGCCGCGCGCCTCCAGCAGCATCTTGTAAAGCTCCCGCTCCAGCTGTGCATCATTATCGTACGGCAGGAACGGATGACTGAACGTCACCTGATTTTCCTGGAAAATATCATCCATATTTCCTGCGATCACTTCCGGATACGTTGCCACGATCGGGCAGTTGTAATGGTTCGGAGAATTGCTGTCTTCCTGGCGTTCATAGTTGATGCTCGGGTAAAAGATCCAGTCCACATCCTCCTGAGCAGCCAGCCACTTGACGTGCCCGTGCACCAGCTTTGCAGGATAGCACGCCGTATCGGAAGAAATGGTCTCCATGCCGCCCTCATAAAGCTCCTTGCTGGATTTCGGCGAAAGAACCACCCGAAATCCCAGCTTCGTGAAGAACGTATGCCAGAACGGATAATTTTCATACATATTCAGTACCCGCGGGATACCAACCGTTCCGCGAGCTGCTTTATCGCTGCTCAGAGATTCATACCCAAACAGTCTTTTCAGTTTATATTCATACAGGTTCGGCAGCTCATGATCCGCCGCCTTTACTTTTCCTTCGCCACGCTCGCAGCGATTTCCGGTAAAGAACCTCGTTCCATCGTTGAACTTGTTGATGGTCATCAGACAGTGGTTTTCACATCTGCCGCACCGCACATGACTGGTTTCTACAGAGAATGCATCCAGATCTTCCAGTTTCAGCAGCGAGGACACATCTCCTTCTCTTGTCTGTTTGCGTGCGATCAGCGCTGCGCCATATGCTCCCATAAGTCCTGCGATGTCCGGACGGACGATCTCCTTGCCCAGGATATCCTCGATGGCACGCAGTACAGCATCGTTGAGGAACGTTCCGCCCTGCACGACGATCTTCTCTCCGGCCTCTTCCGGATTTCTCAGCTTGATCACCTTATAAAGAGCATTCTTAATGACAGAATACGACAGTCCGGCAGAAATATCGCCGATCGTAGCGCCCTCTTTCTGCGCCTGCTTTACCTTGGAATTCATAAATACGGTACATCTCGTTCCAAGATCCACCGGAGCATCTGCAAAGAGTGCTTCTTTTGCAAAATCCTTCACATCAAGGTTTACGGATTTCGCATATGTTTCGATGAATGAACCGCACCCTGAAGAGCATGCCTCATTCAGCATGATATTGTATATCGCACCGTCCTTGATGCGCATGCATTTCATGTCCTGTCCACCGATGTCCAGGATAAAATCAACACCCGGCAGAAATTCCTCCGCCGCCTTGTAGTGAGCCATGGTCTCGATCTCACCCAGATCCGCTTTGAATGCTGATTTTATCAGATTTTCACCGTATCCGGTAGTCGTCACCTTCGCTATATAAGCCTCCTTCGGCAGCTTGCTGTAAAGCTCACGCAGCATGTTCATGGTCGCCGCCAGAGGCTTCCCTTCATTGCCCACGTAATAGGAGTACAGCAGATTTTTATCCTCATCGATCAGCGCCGCCTTTGTGGTCGTAGAACCTGCGTCGATTCCCAGGAATACCGGACCGCTGGCTGTACTGATGTCCTTTCTGCGTATTTTATCTCTGTCATGGCGTGCACAGAACGCTTCGTATTCTTTTTCGTCTGCAAAGAGAGGGGCTATGTGTTTCGTGTCAGAAAGCTTTGCCGGATCGGCATGCTCTGCTCTTTGAATGATTTCTGCAAAGGAGATCTCTTCAGATTTTGACGCTTTCATAGCTGCTCCGATCGCTACGAAATACTTGGAATTTTCCGGGAAAATGACTTCGTCATCCGCAAGCTCCAGCGTTTCGATAAACCGCTTTCTCAGTTCTGACAGGAATGAGAGCGGTCCTCCCAGGAACGCAACTCTGCCTTTGATCGTATGACCGCAGGCCAGTCCGCTGATAGTCTGATTTACCACTGCCTGGAAAATAGATGCTGCCAGATCTTCAATAGCTGCACCCTCATTGATCAGCGGCTGAATATCAGTTTTAGCAAATACACCGCACCGTGCCGCTATCGGATAGATCATCGTGTGCTTTTTCGCAGCTTCATTCAGTCCCTGCGCATCGGTGTTGAGCAGAACGGCCATCTGGTCGATAAACGCACCTGTACCCCCTGCACAGGTCCCATTCATTCTCTGCTCGATAGTCTGTCCGTAAAACGTGATCTTCGCATCTTCGCCGCCCAGTTCAATGGCCACATCCGTCTGCGGGATCAGAGTCTCTACAGCAGCACTGCATGTGATCACTTCCTGCTCGAACGGAATTCCCAGAAGATTGGCCAGCGAAAGACCGCCTGATCCTGTAATAACAGGGCGCAGTTTCACATCGCCTAATTCTTCATACATTTTTTTCAGCAGATCCACAACGGTTTCAAACACGTTGGACATATGTCGTTCATAACGGCTGTACAGGATGTGATCCTTCTGGTCCAGCAAAATCAGTTTTACAGTTGTTGATCCTATATCTATACCCAATCTCATATAGTTAGTATCCCTTCTTCAATCTTAGTTTACATTTCACTGCGGTTTGTTTTCCGTTCCAAACCTATATCATATATATAATATATATATGAAGATTAAATTTCCTTTAACTAGATTAGAATTTATTGTATACTAGAATCATGAAAAGTTCAACCACTAAAATCACATTTTTAGCCATATATCGATTTCTTGACAAAGTTTCCCCTCTGGATCAGGATTGTGGACAACTTTGCGGTGCCGCCTGCTGCACCTGCGGCAGCCAGACCGATTCCTGCGATCTGTGCGACGAGGATGATTTTGGTATTTATTTGCTCCCCGGGGAAGATAAAGTGTTCGATCGAAAAGAAGACTGGATCGGCTGGGAAAAAAATCGTGCTGAGGATTATGAATTCCCTGACAGCTGGCACGGGACCATCTATTTTCTTCACTGCAAAACAGCACCCTGCTGCCCAAGAGAAAAACGCCCTCTCCAGTGCCGTTTCTTCCCTCTGGCTCCGCACCTGGATGAAGAAGATGTCTTGCATATCGTCTATCAGGATGGAGAACTGCCTTATGATTGTCCCCTGATCTCACAAAAAATCCCTCTCAACGAAGACTTCATTCACGCCACTTATACCGTCTGGAAACATTTGATCCGGGATCCACTTTTGTACGATCTTGTGGTTTTAGACTCCGACTTCCGCATAGAAGAACATGGCGATGAAATCGAATATTTATATCCATGATTTTCATATAACTCAAAAATTGAAAAACCTTCGGTCAGACGAATTTCTTCTCCGAAGGTTTTTTGTTAAAGTATTTTAAAAAGCATTTTCTTCCACAATATCCAGTCTACGGATTTCCGTCCGGTACAGATGCTTTAGTGCAGCAGCGAAATATACCGTTCCTATCAGCTCCGCCAGAGGGAAGGAGAACCAAACCAGGTCCACACCGCCTACAGCAGCCAGTATCCATGCCAAAGGCAGTATACCGACGAGCTGACGTAAAAGCGATCCCCATAGACTCAAAAATCCATGAGCAGTTGCCTGGAAGATCGAGGACGACATGATGCCGAAGGCTGCCGGCAGGAAACACAAACTGATATATCGCAGTGCCGGAATGCCGATATCATACATCTCCTGGCTGTTCTGTGAGTTGAAAACAGCCATCAGCTCCCGCGGGAACAGCTGGAATGCCACAAGACCGATCGCCATGATAATACAGGCGATCATAAGTCCTTTCTTATAAGTCTCCATCAATCGTTTCCGGTTTCTAGCGCCGTAATTGAAACCCATGATCGGCAGAACTCCCTGGTTCAGACCGAAGACCGGCATGAAGATAAAGGACTGCAGTCTGCCGTATACACCCATAACGGCAACAGCTGTTTCCGTTAGTGTTCCCAGAATGATGTTCATGCCGAACTGCATGATAGATGCGATGGACTGCATTAAAATCGCCGGTGCACCTACTGCATAGATATCCCGGACGATCCTGCCCTTGAATTTCCAGCCCCACAAGCGGACCTTTACGGCGTGTTTCCCCTTAAACAACACGATCTGTCCCACACACATGGAGAGAAACTGTCCCCCAATAGTGGCAACCCCGGCTCCAGCCACTCCAAGTTCCGGGAACGGTCCGATACCGAAGATGAACAACGGATCTAAAATGATATTGGAAACACCGCCAATGATGCCGCAGATCATTGGAACGATCATATTGCCTGTTGCCTGCAGGATCTTCTCGGATGTCATCTGCACGATACAGAACAGCGAACCTATGGTGATGATCCGCATGTAACTGCTTCCGCTTTCTACAATAAACGGTGTATCCGACATGAGGTTCATGAACGGGCTGGTCAAAAAGATCCCGATCAATGCGAAAAACATCCAGTTAAAAAACGAAAGTCTGTAGCCGTGATTGGCAGCCATATCGGCTTCTTCATACAGCTTTGCCCCCAGTCGCCTGGAAATCAGAGAGTTGATCCCTACACCTGTTCCGATCGCTATAGAGATCAGCAGCATCTGGATCGGGAACACATATGTAACAGCCGCCAGTGCCTGTTCACTGATCATCGATACGAAAAAGCTGTCCACAATGTTATAAAATGCCTGGATCAGCATGGCGATCATTGCCGGCCACGACATGGTGAGGATCAGCCTTCCTACCGGCATCTCTCCCATACGACGCATCCGCATGTCATGCTTGGCATTTTCCTCTGCTTCGTATTCTTCCTCTATTTCCTGGAAATCCTGTTCCTGACTCATAGTTCACCTCATCTGAAATTTATACTCTTACGCATAAAAAATTTGCCTCTGATATGCAGCACATACGGGCAAAATGAAACTCTTTCCATTGATTCGCCTCAAACTGCCGCTTTCTTCCAGCCACCTTCTAAAGCGATGCTACAATCTTAACACTATGTATATCAAAAATCAACCCCCATTCCAAAGATAATAAAAAAGCAGTGAAATGATTGAAAATTCAATAATCCTGCCGCACTTCAAAAACGCAAAAAGCACCGGAAACGAGGAATGATTCCACGCTTTCGGCGCATCCTGCATGTAAACACCGGGCTTACTTCAAAATAACCGGGTTTACGGTGTAGTCTGGGCCCGCTTCCGCAGGCCCGCCTACAAATATATGTGTGATAGATTTGATAGATTTCTCTTTTTATGCAAATCAGTCAGCAACCTTTGTTCTGTAGATGAATTTTACGGTTCCATCCATGCCGTCCGGCACCTGTGTGAAGGTGTTGTAAGCTTTACCTGCAGCCACCAGAGATTCTGCATTGTTGACCGTGCCTTTCAGCTTGTCATTGTACAGGCTTACGATCTTGCCGATTCCCTCTTTGTAGAACTGACTCATGCCGTCATTCAGCTTTTTGGATCCTGCATCCAGCTGACCGATGCCGCTGATGAGCAGACCCGACTTGGAGTACAGCTCGTTCATCCCGGCTGCCAGTTCCGAAGCACCATCAGAAAGCTGAGCTTCACCGGCCGCCAGCTTGGAAGATCCAGTAACCAGTTTATTCAGACCGACGGAAAGCTCACCAGTTTCGCTAGTAGCATCGCTAAGCCCCTGAGCTAAGGAATCAACTCCAGCTTTTAGCTGGTCAGCAGCACCCTTCAAACCAGGAGTTCCATCACCACTGCCATTTAAAACACCATTTACCATCGATTCTGCAAATGTAACGCCAGTTTCAGCTTTCATCAATGAGCCGTCCTGACCAACAGTCTGTAAAGTTTTTTGAGTTCCAACTTTAGAAGCTGACAAATCATTCAGTAAAGCCTGATACTCCTCATCAGTTATTTTATATTTTTCCTTCAGAGCCTGTAATTTTGTCTGAAGATTTGCATCTGCTTTTAAGCTTTCCTGACCTTCAGCGCCAATAGTTTGCATTCCCTCAGATAATTCTTTCTTAGCGGATGTCAGACCTGGGAAAGATCCTTTGCCGTCGATAGTTCCACCATTCAGTGCCATTGTCAATGCACCCACAGCATTATTGATTCCAGTTACTGCAGTCTGCAACTGAGGAACTCCCTGACCCATTTCCCCTAGCTTGCTGTTCAACTGACTTGAAAGGAACTGACTTCCTGCCGCCAGATCCTTACTGCCCTGAAGCGCCGCCTTTGTGTTTTCATCGATCTTTGCAGCACCCTGATTCAGCTTACTGACGCCTGCTGCCAGCGTAGCCGAACTGCTGTTTAACGTTTCGATGCCCTTGTACAACGTGTTGGTTCCGGCCACAAGCTGTTTTGCAGCACTGTCCAGCTGATCGATCTGGCTGTCCAGATTTCCAGCATTCAATTCACTGGTATCGATATCCTGGAAGAAGTCATTAGTCACCACTGTCATCATATCCTCAGGAGCGAATTCCTTGGCGTCTCCCGTGATTTCTACCGTGCTGCCGAAGCCAAGTTCTTCTTCTGAAATCCCCAGCGTATCGGCGACCCCAGGTGCCGCCATGCCCACGATAAAGGACTTCTGCCCATCATCGATGACTTTGCCGCTGCTCACGGTCACGTTCTGGAAAGTGTCGTTTTCCAGTACCATGCCAGTCAGAACAACGAACGGCACCTTGGTTCCGTTTAAGGATGTATTGTTCGTATAATTGATGACGATTTTCACTTTGCCGGTCTTGCCGGAAAGATCTGCACCGTCTACTTCTTTATCATCAAGATAGTATTTGATATCCATAGAAACAGGGGCTTCCTGATCCGTTTTACCCTCATAATAAATATCGTTTCCCTTTGCATTCCAGGAAAGGCTCCCGTCATCCTCGCGGGTGAATTTTTCTTTGCCTTTTACATTTTCAATATCGGTCAATGTGGAAACATCCTCGATCTTATCTTTGCCGGATTTGTTCTTTAAATGATCGCTGACGATGAGATCCGACTGACTTCCGTCGGACTCTGTTACCACGTACACCGTTTCATCCTTTGTATTACCACTGTCCGTCGCTGCGAAAACCGGTGCTGCTGTCATAGTAAATGCCACTACTGCAGCGGATGCGAAGGACAAGATCTTCTTTCTCTTGAATTTCTTTCTAAATTCTACACTCATCTCTGATACCTCCTATTCAGCCGTATCCATAATCGGAGGGATCGCTCCCTTACCGCCTGTATTTCCATTACCATCTTTGTTGATGAACCCCTTGCTCGTCTTGCAGATCAGCTTGTCAAACAGCATGAACATGGACGGCAGGATGAACATTACGACCAGCATACTGATGACGGCGCCGCGTGCCATCAGTGTGCACAGCGAACTGATGATGTCGATGTCGGAATAGATCGCAACACCGAAAGTCGCTGCGAAGAATCCCAGTGCACTGACCATGATAGATGGCATCGACATCGAATGTGCGATCCGCACCGAAGTCCGCTTGTCGTTGCCAAGAAATCTCTCTCGCTTGTACCTGGTAGTCATCAGTATCGCATAGTCTACAGTAGACCCCAGCTGTATCGTACCGATACAGATCGAAGCGATAAACGGCAGCTCCGTCCCCGTAAAGTACGGGATTCCCATATTGATAAAGATCGCCAGCTCGATGACCGCTACCAGGATGATCGGCAGAGAAACCGACCGCAATACAAAAGCGATGATCAGCAGGATCGCCAGGATGGAGATGGCACTGACGACCTTGAAGTCGCGATCTGTAATATCGATCAGGTCCTTGGTGCAAGGCGCTTCTCCAATGAGCATGCCCTTGTTGTCATACTGTTTTACCACCTGATTGATCTCGTCGATCTGCTTGTTTACCTTGTCGCTGGCTACTTTGTATTTAGAACTGATGATCAGCAGCTGATAATCGTCGCTCTTGACGATGCTGCCCACCTCGCCCGGCAGGATCTCATCAGGAACTGCAGGACCAAGAGCACTTTCCAGTCCCATAGTGTATTTAACACCGTCTACCTTGTCGATGTCGCTCATCATATCATCTACATCTTTTTTCTCCATATCCGCATCCACCAGCAGCATATGAGTCGTGTTCATATCGAACTCATCTCCCAGTTTCTCGTTGGCCACTGCAAACGGCAGCGTCTGCGGCACACTCTTATCCAGGTTGTAATATACGCTGGTATGAGTATATCCAAAGAGCGCCGGTACCAGCAGCACGATGAAGATGACAGCAAAAATACCAGGCTTCTTTGTGATCTTTGCAGAAAGCTTGTCGAATTTCGGCGTAATGTTCTTGTGATGCGTTTTCTCGATAGCCCTTTCAAACGTCAAAATCAGCGAAGGCAGGATCGTGATACAACCGAGCACACCAAAAATAACGCCCTTTGCCATAACGATACCCAGATCCCTGCCAAGCGTAAATGTCATGAAACACATAGCCAGGAAACCTGCAACCGTTGTGATCGAACTTCCTGTAATAGATGCGAAGGTATTGGAAATCGCCTGTGCCATGGCAGCATTCTTGTCCTTCGACGGATCCTGCCGCTGCTCCTCGTAACTGTGCCAGAGGAAGATGGAATAGTCCATGGTTACCCCCAGCTGAAGCACCGCACTCAGCGCCTTCGTAATGTAGGAAACCTGCCCCAGGAAAAAGTTGGATCCCAGGTTGTATAGTATCGCCATACCGATCCCCGCCATGAACACCACCGGGATCATCCAGGAATCCATGAAAATCGCCAAAATGATGCAGCAGAGCAGTACAGCCAGACCTACATAAATCGGTTCTTCCTTCTCAGCCAGTTCCTTCAGGTCCTCTACAAATGCGGTCATACTGCTGACAAAACACTGTTTCCCGCCGATCTGCCTGATCTTGGCCACAGCCTCCAGACTGCCGTCTGCCGAAGTTCCCTCATCGAAAAACACCGCCATCAGCGTCGTATCCCCGCTGTTGAATTTCTTGTACACATCGCCCGGCACCATCTCCAGGGGCACCGACGAGTCCACAATACTGTCATACCAGATCACGCTGTCCACATGATCCACATCTTCAAATTTGCTCTTCAGAGCCGAGACGTCCTTCTGGTTCATGCCGTCCACCATGACCATGGCGAAACCGCCCTTCCCAAAGTCATCCAGCAGGATATCCTGACCCTTGATAGTCTGGATGTCATCCGGCAGATAACTCAGGACGTCATAGTTGATCCGCGTCGCTATCATACCAAGGACAGACGGGATCAAAAGCAGTACGGCAACCACCAGAATCAGCTTCCGTTTTCGCGTGATCGCCTCACCTAGTTTCAACATAATTTCTATCACCCCATATCTTGAAAAAATCTACAGCGTAAGTTTACCACCCTCCCATTTAAAACCAAATAATCAAAAAAAAGACCATGCACAAAATTTGTGCATCGGTCTTGATTTGCCCAATGGATTCTTTCTGTTTTTTTCTGCAAAGGCGGCTCTTAATCCAATACTTCCCGTGCGCTGTCGATGGCCTGCTGCAGCGTACCACGAAACATATTATCATATAATGCCGCCATGACCGTCGGCGTAGCCTTCATGCCATCCCTGATCCACTGAAAGGTGGCTCCGACAAACGCATTCCGATAAAAATCTGCAACCGTTCCCTTGACCAGTTTGCTGACTTCCTGACCCGCCGTTTCGATCTCGATAAACTGAAGTGCATAGACACCGACTACCTGCTGTACATAAAATTCAAGTTCTTCTTTTCGCGTGGAATAGTAGACGTGTTCGATCATCCTTTTCTTCATTTTCAGATACGACAAAATGTCAAGAAAGACTTCCTTCCAGTCTCCCTTGACTGAGTATTTTTCTAAAGTGGCATCAGCTTCTTCCCGAAAAATATATCCCAGTAAATCGTAAATATCCTGAAAATGATAATAAAAGGTGTTTCGCGTCAGCCCACACCTGTCAGTAATATCACGCACGGTGATCTTATCAAGCGGCCGTTCCTCCAGCAGGGAAACGGCCGCAGCTGCCAGTGCTTTGCACGTTAAATTTGACATGTTTTATTGCTCCTGTTTTACTCTCCTGTTGAGTTTATGCTTTCCAGAGTCCGTGGAGATTGCAGTATGCATAAACGGCTTCCACATCTTCACCGCCCAGTGCAAATTCCACCTTAGGTGCTCCGGTATGATCCAGATATTTGATCTGGCTGCCATTCTTAGTCTCAACAGCGATCCATGCGATATGATGCTCTTCTGTCATTGGATGCTCTACGCTTCCAACGCTTACGATCAACTTGTCACCGTCTTTTTCTACGACCGGAACATGCTTTTCCTGTGCCGCATCCGTCGTGTTGGCAACCAGTTCAGTCATCTTCTGGCCACAGCACATTACTGGAACGCCACTGTCCTCTACAAAAGTTACGATGTTCTTACAATGTTCACAAATAAAAAATCTCATGTTTCTTACCTCCTTGAAAATGATCTCTATGATCTACATGCCGGGCCTTCACACTTGCCTGCTGCTGGATTGCCGGATTGCCGGATCGCCGGATCGCCGGATCGCCGGATCGCCGGATCGCACCGCTTTGCAGCCTGTGCAGCCGCCCTCACAATTACTTTACCTTTTTGGTATACTTAAATTATACCCGAACACCCCACAAAGTCAAGCATTTTTTTGATAATTTTTTGAAAATTCCTTTCAGAACGATAAATTCCAGCATCTACTCTTCCAGCGGTTCTCACCTGAAAATACGTTTCAGTCAGTTTATGCTTCCATCGACCGCTAAACTGACTGAACTATCTTGTCTCGATTCATCACAACTCTATTCAACTGTCTTCTCTAGCAGTTTCGTCTCTCACCTTCAGTCAGTCTACCACCCTTTCCACGTTCTAACTGACTGAAACGCATCAATGCGATCCCCGGCCATCGCTTCCGTCTAATTAACAGTTTCAATATTTCAGTCAGTCTAGCTCTTTTATCACATAATAACTGACTGAAACGCACCAAAAACTTTTACAGCTAAATTTCCGCCACCCTGTCTCCGAGCTGACGGAAATATTACAATAACCGACCTGATCATTACAATTTCAAAACTTTCCTTTGACCCCGCCGCATTTCCACATATATAATCACACTACCCAATACCCAAGCCCAGCAATGAAAAGGAGTTTCCCATGATCACAACAACACTCTTGCAAAATGAACTACAGGAAATGAAGAGAATCCATAACCGCTGCCAGAAACGCAGAGCCTCTCTGATCTGCCGTAGTCTGCACACACGTTTTGAGCATGGAAAACCTCGCCCATACACTGTAGTAAACGGCAAACCGACCTATATCGCACAGAAGAATACCGAACTACTTCAAAATATTGTACAATCCAAGGCTTTGCAGCAGCTCCAGCCAAGGCTCGCTCGTAACATCACGCTGCTAGAACAAATAGTGAAAGACTATACCCCGCTGCCTGATCTCTTTTCTGCCGATCTAACTGCACCCATCATCCAGACTATTCGCGAGATCCTTACCGGCACAACGCAGGAAAAGTTACGAACTGCACAGGCACTGGATTACCTTCACGGAGAGTTGTATCCTTCACTGCAGCACCATACAACAGATGCAGAGATCCGACGCTGGCTCTCAGAACCTTACGATCCAAACCCTATCCATCCAGAACAGCTGATCCATCGCACACCAGGCGGCATCTACGTCCGTTCCAAGTCAGAACTGCTGCTGGGGACCCACTTTGAATACTGCCACATTCCATATAAATACGAATTTCCTCTTTATCTGGAAGGGAATCCCGTCCGTCCCGATTTCACCATTCTACATCCTAAAACCCGTAAACTGATCTACTGGGAACACCTGGGTATGATGGAGATCGAAAACTATGCGATGCAGAACCTTCAAAAACTACTCCGATATTTCGAATGCGGCTTTCTTCCCTATATCAATCTCGTCGTTACCTACGACCAAAACGGAACCCTCGACATGTCTCAGGTTGAGCAGATCCTGTCAGCCCTGGATTTTTAAATTTGGATCCCCATCACTAAATTTTTCAGAATTTCCTATTGACAAAAGTCCCCTGCAGGTCTAACATGATTATAGTTTCATAAACATCTTCGGGGCAGGGTGAAATTCCCGACCGGCGGTAAAGTCCGCGAGCGCTGCAGCGTTGATTTGGTGAGATTCCAAAACCGACAGTACAGTCTGGATGATAGAAGATAACAATGCGTGTGACACGTTTGTTTTGTATGCATCAGCTCTGAAGCCACTGGTTTCAGAGCTTTTTTCATAACAGACATGCAGCAGGAAGCCTTATTTCTCCTGCAAAGCGCTCTGCGAGCATCTTGTGCAAAGTGCTCCGCACCTTCAAAAAACAACTGCCCCGATCCTGCCGGATCGGGGCTTTATTCATATCAACAGAAAGGATATCAACATGATCAATAGCGACTATATGAAACTGGCCATCCAGCTGGCCTTGCAAGGTACCGGCCACACCAGTCCCAACCCGCTGGTAGGTGCCGTGATCGTAAAAGACGATCAGATCATCGGGCAGGGATACCATGCACGGTACGGCGACCTCCATGCAGAACGCGCTGCTCTGGCCGCCTGCACCCAGTCGCCGGAAGGAGCCACCATCTATGTGACTCTGGAGCCCTGCTGTCACCACGGCAAACAGCCACCATGCACCGAGGCTATACTCGAAAGCGGCATCAGACATGTGATCATCGGATCACGTGATCCCAACCCGCTGGTCTCCGGCAAAGGGTCCCGGATCCTTCGGGAGCACGGTATAGAAGTAACAGAAGACTTCATGCGTGAAGAATGCGACGCTATAAATGCGATCTTCTTCCATTATATCCAGACAGGAATGCCCTATGTCACGCTGAAATACGCCATGACAATGGACGGCAGGATCGCAACCAGAACGGGAGCATCCCGCTGGATCACAGGAGAAAAAGCAAGAGAAAACGTCCATAAAGACAGGAACAGGCACGCAGCTATTCTCGCAGGGATCGGCACGGTGCTTACCGATGATCCCCTGCTCAACTGCAGGATCGAAGGCGGCAAAGATCCTCTTCGAGTGATCTGCGACACAAAACTGCGGATCCCGCTGGATTCTCAGATCGTCCGCACAGCAAAAGAGATCCCGACCATCATCGCAGTCGGAGCAGACCTTCTACAGACTTCCGATACAGGCTCTCCGGTGCTGCGCTCATCGCTCCCGGAAATTTCCCGCAAAGCAGAAGCACTTAAGGCTGCCGGCTGCCGGATCCTGCCCCTTCCTTTAAAAGACGGGCACCCGGATCTGCACGCACTGATGGAAGTCCTGGGAAAGGAAAAAATCGACAGCGTCCTCATCGAAGGCGGAAGCCAGATCGCCTGGTCTGCCCTCTCCTGCGGGATCGTCAATAAAATACAAACCTACATCGCCCCGAAAATCTTTGGAAGCCAGGAGGCACCCGGTCCTGTCGGAGGCGCCGGCGTAGAACTCCCGGCAGAATGCTTTGCACTGGGAACGCCTGATATCCGTATGCTGGGTGATGATATCCTCATAGAAAGCGAGGTGATTTCATGTTCACAGGCATCATCGAAGAAATAGGAACGATCAGGACCATCAACCGCGGAACAGCCTCCGCCGTTCTCACCATCGCTGCCGAAACAGTGCTAAAAGATGTTCACCTCGGAGACAGTATCGCCGTCAACGGCGTATGCCTGACAGTGACCAGCTTCAGCAAAAATCAGTTTACAGCGGATGTAATGCACGAGACCCTGAACCGTTCCTCTCTGGGAACTCTTCGTCCCGGCAGTCACGTCAATCTGGAACGAGCCATGAAAGCAGACGGCAGGTTCGGCGGTCACATCGTTTCCGGTCACATCGACGGCACCGGGACCATAACCGATATCAAAAAAGATGACAATGCCATATGGTATACCATAAAAACACCGCCGGAACTGATGCGATTCATCATAGAAAAAGGCTCCATTACCATAGACGGCATCAGCCTGACCGTAGCGCGGGAAGACAAAGACAGGTTCCAAGTTTCCATCATTCCCCACACCGCCGCGAAAACCATTCTTTCCGAAAAGAAAAACGGCGATATGGTCAATCTGGAAAACGACTGCATCGGCAAATACGTTGCGAAGCTTTTGCAGCCCTATCAGGGAAACACGAGTGGAGATCTTCACTCAGACGGCAGCAGCGACAGCAGTTCACATCCCGTATCATCCGGGATAACAGCAGAATTTTTATTACAAAATGGATTTTAAAGGACCACAGGAGGTATTACAATATGTTTCAATTTAACACCATCGAAGAAGCTTTAGAAGATCTGCGTCAGGGAAAAGTCATCCTCGTGACCGACGACGAAGATCGCGAAAACGAAGGAGACATGATCTGCGCCGCAGAATTTGCAACGACCGAAAACGTGAACCTTATGGCCAAAGAAGCCAAAGGTCTGATCTGCATGCCTATGAGCGCAGAGTACTGCATGAAGCTGCAGTTCCCGCAGATGGTCAGCGAAAACACCGACAACCACGAAACAGCGTTCACCGTTTCTATCGACCACGTGAACACTACTACCGGCATCTCCGCAGAAGAACGCGGACTGACCGCAAGAGCCTGTGTCGATGAAAATTCCAAGCCGCAGGATTTCCGCCGCCCCGGGCACATGTTCCCGCTGAAAGCCAAGAAAAACGGCGCAAAAACAGTCCTTATAA